>QFZN01004901.1_pt1 | contig 23258 bp, 14 predicted proteins | sample 1740101 | NCBI WGS metagenome assembly QFZN01 (sample SAMN09210849, study PRJNA391713) | Ciliate metagenome, whole genome shotgun sequencing project. | isolation source: combination of 50 Heterometopus sp. ciliate cells from an enrichment culture... | host: Heterometopus sp. ...
CCAAAACCCCAAAACCCCAAAACCCCGCAGGACGGAGGCTGTTGTGCAGTTGCACACATGCATTTAAAAAACGCATGAAATAATTCTCGACGACGTGGCAGCAAACAGAGCTATATATAGATATCAGAAGGCAAACAACTATTAAATATGAATAAACCCAAAGAAGCTGGCGGCGTAATCCCTTCCGGTCTAACTCCTTAAATAGCAAGAAGCGGTCGCAAGCAAGCCCTACCGAGAGTTCGTGATCAACGCCGACAAGATAAACAGTCTTGTGGACTACGGCACGAACTACGTTAGCACCACAAAGTATTCGATGATCACGTTTGTGCCCAAATCGCTGCTGCTACAATTCATGCGGCTGGCAAACATTTACTTCCTGGTTACGGCCATAATACAGTGTATTCCTGCAATCTCGCCGCTGACCGCGTGGTCTGGAGTGCTCCCGCTAATTATCGTCCTCGTTATATCCATGATTCGCGAGGGCATCGAAGACTACCGCAAGTACCTCGACGACCAGAAGGCTAACTCGCAGCCAGTCAGGGTGCTAAGCAGCGAGCCACCAAAGAAGGAGGAGCTGGACAAGAAGCGGGCGCAGATAAAGAAGGACTACCCAGAGTTCGACGTCAGTTTCCCCGACTGCTTCGACATTGTGAGGTCGCAGGATCTGCGGGTGGGCCAGGTCGTGCTCATGTGCGATGAGGAGATCTTCCCCGCCGATCTCATCGTTCTCGGCACCAGCGACAAGGACAACAAATCATATATTGAAACCGCCATGCTCGATGGCGAAAAGAGTCTAAAGCTTCGCACCACGGATCCAAGTATTAACCCGTTATGCCAGAAGGATCGTTTTATCTTCCACGCAAAAGTGCGCTGCGAACGGCCGACCCACGAGCTGGACCGCTTCGGCGCTTCTATCTTTAGCAAGAACATAAAGAGCGCGGTGAACGACAAGCAGCTGATGATGAAGGGCGCCAAGCTCAAAAACACTCAATGGATAACGGGAGTGGTGACTTTCACGGGGAGCCAAACAAAACTGTTGCTGAACACGAACCGCGGCCGGGCGAAACAGAGTCGTGTTGAGCGGATAATGAACATACTGATTCTGGTGATCCTGGCGGTCCAACTGATCCTCTGCCTAATCCTCGGCATCCTCGCCGCAGTCTGGCAGTCGGACTCCAAGCCCAACAACTACTACATCGAGTACGACAAGACCGCCGGCACCGTCTTCATCATCTCCTTCTTCTCGTACTTCCTGCTGCTGAACACGCTCATCCCGATCTCGCTGATCGTGACGCTGGAGATAGTAAAGTTTGTGCAGCTGTTCTTCATGCAGTGGGACGTCTTCATGTACCGCAACGACCACTATGCGAAGGTGACCACGTGCACGATAAACGAGGAGCTGGGACAGGTGAGATACATATTTTCGGACAAAACGGGGACGCTGACGTGCAACCGGATGGAGCTGAAGGCCGTCCGCATCTTCGACAAGTGCTACGGCGAGTCCATGCTGCCCAACGACCCGCCCGCTCCCATCGCCCGCAAGAACACCGCCGGTTTTGGAGGGAAGGCCGAGTTCGAGTTCAATGACCCGCGACTCACGGCAGTGCTGACGGCTGTCTCGCCTCCGCCCGCAGAGCAGCCCTACGTTATTCCCGTCAAGGGCCGCCAGACATACGAGCTCAAGACCAATAAGGACCGCGCCTACGAGTTCTTCAAGTTCCTAGCCTGCTGCCACGAGGTTGCAGGCACCAAGCCCAAGGAAAGCAAGAGCGAGTATTTTGTGTACGCAGGACCCTCGCCGGACGAGGTGTGTCTGGTGGATGCGGCACAGAGGATCGCGGCAGGCTTCCTCGACAACAGAAGCAACATCCTCTCCATCAACATGGGCACCCCGGGCGAGTCCAAGCGTGTTAGCCACGTAGAACTGCTGGCTGCCTTCCCCTTCGACAGCAGCCGGGCGCGCATGTCAGTCATAATCAAGGACGAGGACGGCAGCCTCAAGCTCTACTGCAAGGGCTCTGATGAGCGGCTAGTCAAGCTGCTCACAAAGACCCGCGAGGAACAGGAGCGCGATCCCCTCCTAAAGGAGACGAACGTATATCTGGATGCGGCATCGGGGAAGGGACTGAGAACGCTGTACCTGGGAATGAAGGTGTTCGACAAGGACGAGTTCGAGGAGTGGAACAAGGAGTACAAGGCGGCCTCGCTCATCGTGCCTACCAACGACGCGGAGGTGACCGACAAGAAGAAGAAGCTCGATGCCCTTGTTGCCAAAGCCGAAAAGGATCTTACCTACCTCGGCTGCACTGTCGTTGAGGACAAGCTTCAGGAAAACGTCGAAAGCACGATCTACAACCTGGGCAAGGCCGGCATCCAGGTCTGGATGATAACGGGGGACAAGATGGGTACGGCGAAGAGCATCGGGTACAGCTGCAAGATGTTCACGAAGGACGACATGGAGATCGCACAGATCGACGAGACGTTCTGCGACCCGAATACCCAGGCGGTGAAGGTTGACATCGCTATGGAGAAGATCAAGGAACGGCCCGTGGGCAAGAAGATCGGTCTCCTCATCACTGGGACTCTCCTCGAGAAACTTCTCAATACTCCACAGACCAAGGAACCCTTCATTCGTTTCGCCAAGAAGTGCAACGCAGTCGTGTGCTGCAGAACCACCGCCTCTCAGAAGGCGACGGTGGTGCGGGCGATGAAGGAGGCCTGTCCGGGAGAGATCACGCTGTCCATCGGCGACGGCGGCAATGATGTCCCCATGATTAACGAGGCCCACGTCGGAGTCGGGATATATGGAAAGGAAGGAATGCAGGCAGCGCAGGCGGCGGACTACGCGATCGGCGAGTTCCAGTGTCTCTGGAACCTGCTTATGATCCACGGCAGGCTCTCCTACATGAGGATAGCCGAACTGATCCTCTACTTCTTCTACAAGAATGCAGTGTTCACCCTGCCGCAGTTTTACTTCGCGTTCATGGCAGCGTACTCGGGCCAGACGTTCTACGACGACTGGTACATCACCTGCTACAACCTCGTCTTCACAAGCATACCGCTGCTATTCAAGGGATTGTTCGAGGCCGACATCCACCACATTAAGGACAGAAAGCTGCCGCTGAACAACATCTACCCTTACCTGTACCTCCGCGGCCAGTCCAACCAGATCTTCAACGCCAAGAATATGATCCTCTGGTTCGGCTACGGCATCTTCCACTCCTGCATCGCCTTCTTCCTCCCCTACGCCTTCCTCCGTCACCAGATCCTCACCGACAACGGCGAAAACGTGAACATGTGGTTCCTCAGCATCACGAGCTTCACTGCGGTCATCATAATTGTCAACCTGAAGCTCTACACCACCGAGCGCATCTTCAACTGGGTCAGCTTCCTCGGCTTCTTCATCATCAGTCTTGGACTCTACATCGCGGTCGAGTGGATCAGCAACTACCTCTCTCTGTTCGTGTCATACAGAACCGTGAAGATGATATACACCTCGCCCCAATACTACCTCTGTGTTCTGCTATGTGTGGCGCTCGCCTTCACAATCGACCACTTCGTCCAGATCTGGAACTTCCACGTGGTCCAGGACACCAGCGACATGTGTCGGCTCTGGAGTACCTTCTACGACCCCACCAATACCCAGCAAAATCGTGCCTGTGTCAAGATGCTCCAGTCGATCGACGCCAAGGATCGTGAGCATCCCACCCTGTCCGCCACTAGCTAAAGCTTTCGTTAAACCCGCGAGAAGCGATAATAGTTCATGCACGATATTATCTCATGGCCTTACTACATACATTCCACCGCGCGTTTTCATTACGGTCATCTGCCATACATTATGCTTGCTCACAGCGGAAGGCGCGCCGTTATGTGGCAAATCTCTTGCAAATGTTGCAACGCTATTGACAATAACGAATGCACATTATCGTAGCATTAGAGAGGGAGCGGCAGGGCCGGAAAAAGGACGCGAACAGTCTCGAGCCCGGCAGCGAAGCCCTCCGGCGGGTCGAAGCCCAGGCCTTTCGTCATCTCCGTCTTGCTTTCAGGCATCGAAAAGAAGGTCGCGTAGTCCACATCCCCAGACTTTATGCCCGCAACCTGCTCCTCTGTGAACCAGATCGTTCTCCTGCCGTTTTCCCACAGTCCGCACTTCGTCCCCTCTATCCGGCAGTCCTCTGCACGGCCATACCACCTGGCACAAAGTATATCCCCGGACCGTACTGCTTGTTCTGGTGCCACCAGCCCTCAAACCGCCGTCCGTCGTTCCATACGTACTTCCCGTATCCTTCCTTCTGGTCGTTGAGGTAGAAACCCACGTATTGTCGTCCCCCTGGCCACGTGTACACGCCAAACCCGTTCATGTTGTTGTTCTTCCACTCGCCCGCAAATTTCCGCCCGTCGTTCCATTCGTACACTCCCTTTGCACGAATTATCAGTCGACCTTACCTTCCCAGAAATATTGTTATCATCCCAGTCTCCTGTGTACTTCGACCCGTCGCTCCACACGTATGCGCCCTTTCCGTGTTTCTTGCCGTAGGAGTACTCGCCTTCGTACTTAGCGCCGTCGGCCCAGGTCTCCTTGCCCTGGCCGTGCTGCACGTCTTCCTTCCAGTAGCCCTCGTACGTGGCTCCGTTGCGGTGGGTGTATTTCCCGAACCCGTTTGCCTTGTCGTAGGCCCACTCGCCCTCGTACACATCGCCGTCCACATGGACGAACTTCCCTCTCCCGTGTGCCCTGTTGTCCTTCCATCCGCCCTTGTATGTCGCGCCGTCCGGCCACTTAATCTCGCCGTAGCCGGATCGGAACCCGCCCTTCCACTGTCCGGTGTAGACGGCGCCGGTTTTGTAGCGGTAGGGAGGACGGTCCTCGAGCGGAAGGGCGTCGTTGTAGGGATCTATGAGGCGGGGTGTTGCGAACAAGATACCCTTGGAAACGGTTTCGCCGGCCTCTTCCGCAGTGAAATATTTTGTCAGCGTCTACGGTTCCAGATCATGAATCGTTTGTACCTTCTGCGTTGCCTTCAAGTAGGCAATAACCCGCCTGATCTGATAGCCCTTCCACGCGGCCTGGATGCGGACAATGCGCTTGAGACACTCGGGCTTCGTGTATCGCTTCATCTACCGGAGATCAGAATTTCGTCGCAGTACATCAATCGTGCTCGCCGCTTGTGGGGGCCTTTTCTGCCTGTTAGCAGGGGACGAGCGGCCGTGGTACGTGCTCTCGGCCCGAGGCCGGCCGTTGCGTTCGTCCTACGTGCTGGATAAGGAATCGCTTACAACGACCATCTCGCTTTCGTCGGCCGCGAAGATGTTGCACTTGCTGCAGGATGTCCCCATAGTGTTGCGTCTATGAGAATATTATTTAAATCGCCACTGCGATCCGCTGTTATAATGCATGAGGAGGGAATAATAAATAGTATTAAATAAACTTCGCATGGAAGAGGTAAGGTGGGCGCGATCACACTTCGTTAGCTGCCGCTATTCTACCTGTTCTTCAATGAGCTGTCGAAGAAGGGGACGAAGGTGACGGTGGAGCTGAAGAACGACATCGAGATCTCGGGCTCGCTGGCGGCCGTGGACCAGAACCTCAACCTGTACCTCAGCAAGATCTCTGTCAAGGATGCCGAGAAGTTCCCCCAATTCGTACTTTCTCCCGCCAGCAGCACTCGTAGCTCGCTGTCTCTAGCTGCTTCATCAGAGGGAACACGATAAAGGGCGTGCAGCTGAACAAGGGGGCGACCGACCTCGACGTGGTGACTGACGCCTGCAGGAAGAAGATACGCAAGGAAAAGGAGCAGATCTAGCCCGTGGTGAAGCGGGAGCCGAAGAAAGGATAGCGACAATATAAGTCCTCTCTTCTCACTTTGTTTGTCTGTTTTATTTTTATATTATGTACGAGAGTATTATGCTAGATTCCAGTCAGTGGGATAACGATGTTGATATTATATGGATAGCATCTGGAATCGCAGTAAATTTAATCAAAAAGCAGCGGCCGTTTATCGTCGGCAAAATTTATCAACAAATATAATAAAGGAATGTCGAAAGCCCTCAAATCTGTCCTCCGCAAACAGATCATCGCTCAGCGGCGGATCACTTCTAAGACGACCGACATTAGCAGTATAGTGCCGCGAATGGTGGACAAGATCAAGTTCCTCATCCAGCTGCACAGCACGCCCGAGTCCTCGCCCTCGTCCGCAGCCAGAGTCATGTCGGGGTACTATCCCGTGTGGGGAGAATTCGACGTGTTGCCCGTCCTCCAGGAGTTCGCCCGCGAGTCCTGGACCATCGCCCTCCCCGTCACCGAGCAGCCTCAGAAGCCGCTGCGCTTCGCATGCTGGAAGAACATGGACCGCAATCTGCTCGTCAAGGGCAAGTACAACATTCCGGTTCCTGCGGTGAGCTACACGGACACTGCGGGAGGGATTCTGCTGCCAAACGTGCTGCTGGTCCCGCTGGTGGGGTTCACGAAGAACTGCGACCGACTGGGATATGGTGGGGGATACTACGACAAGACCATCGCCGAGCTGAGGTCTCTAAAAAAGTTGTGGGTGGCGATTGGCGTGGCGTTCGAGTCCCAGAGGTGCAATAGGATTCCCGTAGAGAATTTAGACGAGCCGCTCGATGCTATAGTGACAGAGAAGAAGACCTACATGAGGAACATAGCTTACAAGATTTAAATTTGCGCTGTGTTTATTGCAATATAATATGAATATGCTATCAGGAGGAGTCAGCAGACTGCACCCACGATTAGTATTATTGCAGCAGTAAGCTATCGGAGTGCCAGAACTCGCAGTTAAACACATCTTTGACTTGTCGCATCCGTTCCCAGCGTGACACACGGCTTGATAGAGAGGAAGAGAGTCATATCGTTCATAGTAATAGTAGTATCATCGCTGAGGCAATCAGCAGCACAACCAGCCGGTCGATTCCCACGGCGATCGAACCAGAGTTCTTGTTCTCTACGCACGACGAGTCGTTGCTGGACAGCGAGTATCCTTGTGCACACACGCAGCTTCCCAACGTTGCATTCGTTCCGTTAGGTATCTTGTGGCTCTCGATGCAGCTTGTGCAGTTCGAGCTTCCCGTTCCTATGCAGGTCTGGCAGGACGAGTCGCAGGCCTGGCACGTCGAGTTCAGTTCCAGGTAGTACCCGTCCAAACAGCTCTTGCATGCTGTGGCATTGATACAGACGCAGCCGGAGGTGCAGGGCATGCATGTCGTGTTCTTGGACTCGCGGTAGTATCCTGAAGAGCAAATCGTGCAGTTGGTCGCATTCACGCAGCCGATGCATCCTGCACTGCAGTTCTTGCACTCTATGATCGTCGAGTTCCAGAAGTAGCCGGAGAGACAGGAGTCGCACGTGATATTTCCGGTGCAAACCGCGCAGCTTTTTCCTATGCATGCAGTGCATGTGCCCGTCGTCACGTTCAGGTAGTATCCTGTCGCACAGCCGATGCATGCGGTCCCCGAGATGCAGGCGAGACAATTCGCGGCGGTACACTTGACGCAAGTTCCGGAGTCGATGCTGAGATAGTAGCCGACGGAACAGAGGGTGCAGATGGTGGCCGTGCCGTTGTTCATGGCGGCTTGGCAGTTTTGTGGGAGGACGTTGCATGTGACGGAGACAGAGTTCCAGAAGAAGCCATTGACACACTTTGAGCAGTAGGTCTCGTTGATCGGCACCGAACAGTTCGCCGGCCCCACGCTGCACACGTTCCCGTCCGTGAGATAGTACCCCGTCACGCAGCTCGAGCATCCCAGTGCCACGTTCATCGTTGTGCACGTGGAGATCCCGGAGGAACACGTGCCCAGATAGAGGTAGAATCCTTGGTTGCATTCGGAACATGTGGAGGAGTCGGCGGGGGTCTTGCAGTTTGCGGGGCCGGAGACACACTGTCCCGAGCTCAGATAATATCCAGTGTTACACTTTGTGCAGACGGTGGTGCTGGAAGGCACATCGCAGTTGGCGGGGCCCTGACGACAGCTGGAGCTGCTGAGGTAGTACCCGCTGTCGCACTGCGAACAATTTGCGCTTGTCGTGGGCGTGGTGCAATAGTACGGCCCGCGGGCACAGACGCCGTCGCTCAGGTAGTATCCATCATAGCACTTGGAACACACAGTGCTCGACTGCGGGACCTTGCAGCCGCTGCCGCCGACCCGATAGGCGCCCGCGAGGAGGAAGTAACCGGCCTTGCAGGCGAGACAGGTGACGCCGTCATAGGGGACATCGCAGTACGAGGGGCCGGCGACGCAGGTCAGCAGCGCCTGGTCGAGGTAGTAGCCGCTGTTGCACTGAAGGCACACAGAGGAGGAGGCTGGGATCGCACAATTCGACGGTCCTGTGGAACATCCCCCGCCACTCAGCAGGTAAGTGTCCTTGCACTGTGCGCACAGGATGGAGATTACGCCGGATTGCTTGCAGCCCACCGCGTTGACCTTGCAAACAGAGTTCACCAACTGGTAACCGTCGGAACACTTTGAACAGGCCTTGATCGAGGTTGCGGTCACACAGTTAGCTGGGCCAGCAGCGCAGCTCTTCGTGGTCGTGTTGTAGTAGTACCCTGAAACGCACGTTGAGCACGTCTTGCTGTCCGAGCAGGCCGTGCAGTTCGTTATGCACGCCTCACAGTAGAAGAGCGAGTTACAGAAGTATCCCGAGGCGCAGGGAAAGGACGAGTTGCAGTTCATGTTGTATAGAGTGCCCTTGCACACCCCCGAGTCGCAGACCAGACGCTCGGTGACAGCGTCCCCGCAGAACGCCTGGCTGCTGCACTTCGTCCCTATCGCGATCCCGTGCACTGACTGGAGCGCTACCAGCAGCACGACTAGCACAAGCGCGGAGTAAGGTGAGACCATTTCCTGTTTCGCTATTTATTATTTTGGCAAGAAGGCGAACGTATGTCGTAATTGCGACGGGTGATCAGATTGAATTAATATAGTGCGGTATAACGCTTCCACGATCCTTCCAGTATTCGCACGCGAAAATGCATGCACGAAATCGGCAGCTGCAACAGAGAGAATGTGTCTGAGATGATTAACTCTTATTCTTCAGTAGATAGCCCACATCTGGAGTCACGACTATCTTCTGGCTCACTTCGCCCAGCATATATATGTCATGACAGTCCTTGTCGACAACCGCGATCTCCTGTCGCATCTTGCTCTGAATGCCAGAATCCACGAGATACTTTATGCCGCCGAGCTCCATCTCCATCTTGCCAGACTTGTAGACGCGCAGCTTGCCGACCTTACCCTTTATGGCCTTCAGCGCCCCGCTCTCCCACTCCTCCGTCTTCGTCCCCTCATCTTTCATCGTCTCGACACTCTCGATGGAGAGCGCACGGGGCAACTGCACCATGAGCAGTCCCGAATCTATCCTTGCCTCGGCGCCCTTCTCGGTCCCGGAAATGTCGATCGGCTTTATAGCCGACAGCCCGACAACCTCCGGCGGGGCCACGAAGGGGAGTCCAACGGGCGCGTACGGCTGCATCTCGTCGCTTATCCATGCGAGCTTCTCCTCCTTCTTCCGCTTTGAGCCAGCCTTGTCGTCGGCCTTGGAGATGTCCCCGACGGATTTTCCTGCATCGAAGAACTTGGCCTCGGGCGCCCGGTGGTGTTGAGTCCTATCCGCAAAAAGTAAAATGCAAGGCGTACTTTGCGGGCTGGTTCTTTCTTTCCTCAGCCTTCGCAGACGGCGGCAGCAGCGGCACCCGACTTCCCAGGTCCGACTTCGCTCCCCCTCTGTTAACCTCACTGTCATCTACACTCTCGGCCTGTCTGGGGGCAGACTTCTCGAGGACGGCAGAGGCCGACTGAAGGGACTCGCGACGGGGCCGGTTGGGCGGGTGTGGGGCGAACTTCTTGTGCTGCGCCGGCTCAATCATCAGTCCTTTGCTCTCGTACCCGCTGATGTTCAGTTTCGCCAGCAGATTACTGAGAATGGCACGCTGCTTCTGGGTGTCGAGGTCATGCTCCTTGGCGGGGGTCGATGTTCCCTGCGGATCCATTATGGTGTCTGGTAAATGAATAATATTATGCTGCGCTTGTGTTCGAAGTGGGCACATTACGGTGACTCTGATTCGGTCGGTAGCTGGTCTCATGTTAAACAAATGTAAGCCGAATTGTACAACATGATAAGAATCGTACGTTAGTAGCATTCACGATAATTCTAATTACTCATCTCACCCGATTATTTACTCTCTCCAGAACTTTTGCTGATGTTTCTGGCAACCACGCTCTTGACGTACTTGAGGAAGGTGCAGCAGTTTCCAGCCTTCTCCGCCCAGGTGACAAAGACCACGCCCTTCTCCACGTCGCACTCCACGAGCACGTCCGTAAACTCTCGCAGCACCTTGTACACGAAATCGAACACGCACAGCGACGGCTGGTCCTGTCTAAGCTTCTCAGGCGGATGACGCTGGAACAGCCGGTATAGCTCGAGCAGCAGGGCGAACACACGAAGTCCGGCGATGTTGACTCTCTTTTCAGACTGACTAGCAGCGATCGTATCTTTTGTGGCTGCACGGAAGGTCTTCTGGAAGCAGATGAGCAGCAGACGAATGTACACCACTTGGTCCTGCCGGAGTTCTACAGAGAAATCCTCGGGCAGGTAGGATCTGACGAGCGACACCAGCATCGCGAGCACCATTGTGAAGCTGTGTGAATTCACGATTCTGGTAAGGCAGCCCTGAAGCTCGCTTATGACCGCATTGCAGGCGCCGACGATCTCCTTCATTCCGCTGGTTCCCCCAGCGACTCGTATCTTCTCAGTCGCGCACATCTTCAGACATGCGTCGGCCAGCTGGAACAGCACGGGGACAGATATGCATTGTGCGACGTCCTCGTCCCCCATAGATGCGTTGATGCCCTTGACAAGTTCCAGCGATTTCCCTATGTCAATGGCGCACTTGTCGAAATAGCTCGTGATAGCCTCTGACACTCCCTGAACCAACCCTTGTTCCGCCGAAAGGTCCAGCAGGAACGACTGCAGCTTCTGTGGCTCCTTGCAAGCGGAGACAAGCAGTTCTTCTGGGACCGCCGCGAGGAAGGGTTTCGTGGCCGCTGTCTCGCTGCGGTTGTTATCGTCCAGCTCCTGAAGAGAAAGGGGAGTGTCGTTCTTCGACCCCGCCGCCGTCCCGACTGCGGAGCCCAGCTCTGAGCCGAAACGCGGGGAGATGACCTGGAGAGTCTGAAGGACGCTTATGGGCGCAGTGTTAGCCTTGACATCTTCCCTCGCGGTTTGCTGCTCGGTCTTCGACTTCTTCTCCTCCCCTTCAACCTTGATCGGCGACTGCACCCTTCTCGGATTATTCGTCTTCTCCTCAGGTTTCTTGATGGGTGAAACCGTGTCCAAAGATTGTCCCAGCGGAATCCCCACGCTGCCGCTGCCCTTCTCGACCCCGGCCTCTGTTGGGGACTTTTTCGCTGACACAACAGGCTTCGTCGGCTTCTTCTCTGGGGATGCCTTGTCCTTCTTCTGCTCCTTAGTGCCGAAACAGGAGTCGTGCCACTCGGCGTAAATTTTGTACAAGGTCTGCGAATCTGCCAGCGATTCTTCCACCCACGTCTGCGCTCTCTTCACCCCCCAGAGCTTGTACGCCTGCTTCAGCAACGACTCGCACTCCTGCCTCAGTCCTGGGCTGCTCTTCAACCCGCGGACCAGATAGGTCAGGATCGGCTCCAGGTCCGAGCCTGCGAAACTCTCCCCCAGGATTTGCGTCCTCAGCCAGTGGAGCGACGCTCTTAGCTGGATGGTGAAGTGGTTGCTGCTGCCGGAGTCGTAGCGGAAACTGCAGCCAGAGAAGATGTCGTTCATCATCGTTGTGATCTCCTTTTTCGACATGTCTTTGACCCAGGCGCTGACCGTCTTGTAGTACTCCAGAAGCTTTCCGTTCTTCTTGTCAGGCTGCATAAACTCCGCGAAGATCTGAAGGACGGACCGTGCGAGTTTTCCGGCCTCTTCCGCAGTGACCGCGGCACGAAGTCTTATCAGAATCGCAAGCACGTTATCTTCCAGCCACTGCGCCTTGTCCACGAGCTTGCACAGTCCTTCCACCAGCTCTTGTAGCAGTATATACGGGGCATACAGCATCCCTTTCTGTTTCGTGTTGACCTCATCGAGAAATGTTCCAAGAGATTCTACCGCCTTCTTGTTCTTGACTGCCTCCTTCTGGTTTATTCCCTCGAGAATCTGCTGAAGCTGCTGGTGAGACTTGGACATTCTTCTTGGCGTAGGCATTCCGCCCTCTTTTCGTGTGGCCATTGTTCCTGCTTCGATTCCAGAGTCCTTTTTCGCCTCGCCGGCCTTGGCGCGGTTTCGAGGAGTGGGCACCTTGAGGCTCATAGCCATGCTGCTGGCCGTGGCAATGGCCTCCTGCACCTCCGTTTCCTGGACTCGGCAGGCACTTTTCTGTATCTGCTGTCTGAGTCGAGCCATGAGCGCCACGAAATCGGGGGCGAAGCCCATGGTTGCGCTGATGTTAAGCGTCCCGGAAAGCTTTTCCAGGTCCGCCGGATTGATCCAAGTCGTGCTCGCAAGCAGCCAGTCCGCCACGACGCGGTATGCCTCCATTCCGGCACGCATGCCGAGGTCTTCCGAATTGCTGTACTTGAAAGTGTAGAGAACCTTCTGCAGCGAGAGCACGACGCGGTCTATCTCTCTTGTCCTGTATGCAGACGTGAGGACCAAGTAGCGTTTGGTTTGCTGGGTCGGCATGAGCTCCGCAAGGATAATACCACACGAGACCGCGCAGTCGAGTTCCTGTTCACCGGTTTCCTTCGGAGGGGAGGCATCCAGGATCTGGGAAAGCACATTAGCCAGCACCTCGGCCTGCGCCGGGTTCATGTCGCAGGCCTTCTTCCCGCCAGATTTCCTGGTCAGGTAGTACGTGATACTGTAAAGCACATGCTGTCTCTGTTCCTGCAACTCTTCCTGTGTCATGAGCCAGGCCTGAAGCTCGGAAAGGATACTTTCGGCAGTCCCATTTTCCGCGATCCTGAGAAGCCGTTTCACCCGCTCCTCAGTCGAGCAATCGGAGCTGGGAACAGCAGAAACGAAAGACTTGGAATGCGTGATTTTCATCTCGGACCTGGACCGCTGCATCTCCTGCATGTCCTGACGTGATTTCTTCCCAGATTGCAGCCGTTCCCTCGGCGTCTTGCTGGAGTGCATCCCGGCCCGGATCTGCGCGTATATCGCCTGTATCCGCGCCCGGGGCAGCTTTGCTATCGTCTGTTCCACTTCCGCGGTGCCAGGACACAGCAACTTCACTTTCGTGAGGAGTTGTACGGCCGCATCTCTCACTCCTGCCGCCGGGTCCTTATGGATGACTGAAAGCAACTTGGGCCCGATCGTGGTCGAAAACGTGCGTTCGACTGCCTGGGCGGGGATAAAGCCGGCCCCGGTTTCGGGGATGCTGAATCCGTTCATCAATCTGTTGGACAAGACCTGAAGGGAGAGCTGACGAACACGAGGATTTTTGGAAGCAGTAAGCCTCTGCATGCAGACCTCGATGAGAGATTCGGGAAGGATGCACTCGTGGAGCAACAGGGAGGCAACGGTGGCCTCGATCTGAAGGGTAACTGCGGTCTTGTTCTCCTTCATCCGGTCGAGGAGCTTGCCCACGATGTGGCGCGGCTTCAGACCCGCCATGTCCCGTCCCAGCAGCGCTGTCAGGTGTTGCAGGCACTTCAGGACCTCAAGCTGGAGGAAGACGTTGGTGTCTTCCAGCAGGGTGCACAGTACGTTTACCAGTCCAGAATAGTCCTTCTTCTCGACTCTGCATCCCTGCTTCTCCAGGCCTTCCAGCGCGATGTTCAGTTCCTCTATCTTCATTTTCTTTTCTTCCGCCTTTGTCACGTAGACGAGCTTGAACACCTCTTCGTTGACAAAGTCGTAGAGATTGACTGTCTCCTGCTGCTGCTGCACCAACTGTGTGCTGCTCAGCTTTTTCGCCCGCTCCTTCCTTGTCTGCGCCTGCGCTCCGGGCTGCTTCTTCTGTTCCTCAGACGCCGGACCCGCCCCGCCGGCTTCGGACCCTTCCGCGAACAGTCTGACCTTCTCCCCCACCTGGCGCTTCGGAGTGCTTCTCAGCGTGTCGGCAAGCTCCTTTACCAGGAAAGGTTTCGTGCCTTCTGGCAAGTGACTGACAAAAACTTCAACGGAGTCGTCGACCACCTCGAAAATCGTCTGCATCAACCGTACGGTCGACAACTTCACTTCCCGCTGTCCGTTGCCGAGCGAGGCTGCGGCCGCCCGATACACCTGTTTCAGCTCAATCTCCTCGTACAGCTCCGTCTTGAGCATCGCGCAGAGACAATTTATGGGGAAGGGCGAACCCTTGCCGGATTTCTTTGTGGCGAACCTTCCGGCAAGCTCTGAAACGACGTAGTGGGCCTGGTCGCGCTTAACCAACTCACAAAGGATCTTCGTGACGATCTCCTGAAACTGCGGCTTGTGAAGCGGCATCTTGTCCAGCAGGTCTGGCACCAATCCTACCGCCGGGCTCAGCGCGGTCGCGTTCTGTGTGTAAATCAGCACTGTCCCCAATCCCTCGTGCAGCGCTATCAGGTTGTTCTCCTTCAAGATGTAGCTCAGCCACGAGGCGTAGTGTTCTGCGGGCTTGGCATTGGCATCGTCCTTGCCCTCGCTAGCGGTAGAATCGGGCTTGATCTCCCCAGAGAAGATCTTGGCCAACTCGGCGTAGGCGTTTCGCCGCACCTGCCAGGTCTGTTCCACCAGCCGGTCTTCCAGTCCCAATCTTCCCTCGATGCCACTCACCTTGGCCCGGGTCTCCTCCGACTCTTTCTCGCACAGTTCCTCCATCGTGCTGATCCTCGCCTTCTTCTCCTGCTCAGTCTGGGCCATGGGAGAGATCGACCGGCTGCCGTTGAGCTTAGAGGTGTTAGTCTGCGTTTTGAACATCTGGAGCGGGGAGCGGTGCTTTGTTGAATCGGGCGCAATGGGCTCCTCCTTGTCCTGCGGCAGGACTGGCTTATCCTTAGACTGACTGACGGATCGAAGCTTTATCAAGGAGGTCTTCATTTGCGTGCCGGTGCGCTGCAGTCGCTCGGCGGTGGCGTTTTGCTGCTGTGGCTGCTTCGGCATACTTCTCAGTTCCTTTTGCATCTCCTGGAGCTTGATGTCAGTAATCTGGACCTCATCAAGTGGGGCCGGACGCTCTTCCCTTCGCTCCAACCGAGCCTGGTTGAGTCTCGAACCTGTAGCCGCCGCCTCGACTGGATCGTCTCCGCTGGGCGACCTCAAGGCACTGGACACACCGGATCCACCGGGCCTCCTTGGACTCCTGCTGCGGCTGCTGGCGCCCTTCCCGTACGGGGAAAAGTCGAAGTTGACCAGGTCCTCGTCGTACCCACGCCGTCGTTTTCCCTGGGCGCCGGGCTGCATATGACTGGGAGAATGATTTCCTTTGAACCAGACGGCGAGTCGAGCAGCAATGCGTTCGTCTCCGCGGCTAATGGATTGGGCATGAGATTGGTGCTGTCGCGGAGAACTGCGGAGGGGGCGACAGAGTCCGACTTCTTCGTTCGAACATCCGCGTTCTCGTCGTGTATTTTCGTGTGCTTGCTCATTGATTAATTTAAATATTTGAATCGCGCTCGCTTATGTTTCCCACACAGCGGCGGCGGGAGAGCCACAAGGTCAGAACGCGGTAGCCGCGCGTTCCAGATAAAGCGGGGTTATGCGGGACTATAATTTAATTTGAAAGGCTTAAATACATGCAGAGCAGCCAGGAGAACGGAACGACCCCGCAGGACGCCGCGGAGGATGGCGACGTAGAAATGTACCCCTCCAAACAGTAATCTTAGGTGCGAGGGCTCGTTGGATCTGGAAAAGAGCTGCCGGCTCATGAGGCAGACCGTAGAGTTCATCTCCCGCGGAGTAAGTGATACTGGAGGCAGAGCCGCGTAGAAGCTGAACCAGAAGAACGCATTCGACATGCCCACGAACTTCCTTGAGGCGATCCCGGCCTCGCTAGATGCTAACGACGAGTGCAGCTGGGTCGACGCCTCCCAGGGTCTGGACGCCACTGCAAAGATTTACTCGTAATATACCTCACACTGATCAAGGAAGAATCATTGCATAGCTACCGCGTTGACAGCTTGTACAGCGAAACATACAAGATACGTGGCGGACTCGACAGAAATATTGAGCGAGATCCGGAGGACGATGCGCAGACGGGCGGGCTGGCCATTCTAGCGATCGGTGAGGGGGTCGGGACACGAAATCTCGAACGCGAGGCCTGTATCAGTCGCCAGACCTTCAGCGACCTCAAGTTTGAGTTCGATCCGCTCTTCCAGAAGACGACCGCCAAATTCGACGAGCGCGGGGCCCAAGGCTTGTTGCAGAATATATCCCACACTTCCGGCGATCAGCTCGAAGTGATCTTCTACGCAACGCACGATATCAGGCCGACGGCCCAGGTTGTCCAGCCGGAGCCAGACCGGCACCAGACGACAGTGCTGACTGAGACTGCGACCGCGCTGGCGGACTTCATAGCGCAGGCCAGCGTTCCGGAGCACATAAGTCAGGACCTTAGCGAGTTCGTTGCGAGGATACAGGGCGAGGGAGAAGACTCCCAGCAGATGGAAAGAAGGGTCCCGGCTATGGTGGCTGAAAAGATGCACGATGAGGACTCAGAAAGACAGGAAGACCCGGAGGATCAAATGTCAGCTGAGGAGGAAAAGGCAATCATGAAGGTCCCGGCCCCGCTTGGGGTGGAGGCAAAAGATCTGCTTGGAAAGGGGGACGCGAACATCATGAGCCAGATCTTCGGCGGCGTGGCCAACACCGGCAAGCTCCATGAGGAGAACAAAGAAAGCGATAACGCGGACCCGGAGATCGTCCAGCCAGAAGTGCTGATATTCCGTCCAGAGGTCGAGTTGAGCGTTGAACAGGTCCGTGGACCGCCCCTTGAGTTCGGAAAACTCACGGAGCCAAACAATGCGGAGGAGAAGGAGGACAGTGCAAAATTGAGAATGGAACGACACTTCGCTTTGAGCGAGGCCAGGTAAGATCAAAGTCGCGCATGCAGTAGACTCACATGCCCGTTCCAGCACGACATAACGGTTTCCGCGGCCGAACCGAAGAGGCCTCGTCCTCAGCCTGCACGCGAGCGGGAGCAGAAGTCGGAGGAATCGCCGGAACAGAACGGCGAAGTAGTGGAAATGGCTGAGCCAGCGCCAGAGCAAGATCAGGGGCCGAAGAAGGCCTCGGATGCAAGGACCATAAAGACCTTCATCATGGATGAGTACCAGAAAAACGATACCAACGACCTGGATGCAATATACACCGCAATGTCGGGCCGGGTTGACTGCTCGCCGCAAATGTTGTTTGTCTACATGCTGCATCTCGCTGGGGACAAAGGTACGGTTCTACATGGGGAAATCGGGTAGGATTCGAGCTGCATGCAACCTCGAAGGACGCATGTGACATCAAGATTAATGGCGATATGAGGGAGAACCACGGGAACGACTAGAGAAGAGGATATGCTATTCTTGTTTACGCCAGTCGTTATTACTCTGTGTCGCTGGAAGGGTGGGCACGTGTTGCTATTATTAGCATAGGCATTAAAAGTCGTTGTGTATTTGCTAAGATAACGGGGCCTTAGTTGCGAAACAATATTGGGTTAGTAAAAAATCGTGGCCGTGCAGCTTTCCCGTAGTATGGTCCACAGCCCCTATACTTGCCTTTATAGAATATTAATCATCATTAAAAATGACGCACAATAAAAACGATATCCATCTAACTTCGTTTAGCGCGGTCGAGACGCCGAGGGTAATTTTGCCCATGCAAGCCCGGTAGTACACGCGCCAGGCCTCGGTGGACGAGAACACGGTGTGGACTGAGTGTCCAAGCGAGCTGGAGGGGGAATCGATATGCATGGACACGACCGCAGACGGACGCTTCGCGAGGGTACTTTTGGCGGCAAACGGTAGGCTCCTGGCACTGTCCTCAAAAGCCCCTACGGTCGTCTCTATCCTGCTCTTGACAGAGACACAGGAAACGAGGTGATGTGGCACGTGATAGACATAGGGAAGGTCGACCAGAGTAAGTCTCGCTCGAAACCGCGCATAGTCACCTTCACCAGCTGGATGCAGGAGCTCCAGCAAATTGTCAAGCTAGACTGCAAGAGCATCCTGAATTACTTGTGCTGTGAACGCAGATACGCCAACGAAGTGCTCCTCATCACAGAGATGATCACTCGCGGCTCCCTTAGCAACTATTTGACCTCGTTCAAGCACCCTCGGATGCGGATCTGTCAGGCGTGGTTCCGGCAGATTCTGACCGGGCTGGAGTGCATTCATGCACGACACATCACCCACGGCCACCTCTCCTGTTCCCACGTTTACATCAACAGCAACACCGGCGAGCTAAAGATAGGCGACCTGTCGCTGGTCAAGCTACCGGAGATTCTGGCTGACCGTCTCACTTTCCATCGGCCGGTAGATGACATCCACCATTTCGGGTTGGTTGCCCTGGAGATCGCGTTCGCCCAGGTGCTCACCCCCAAAGGACTCCGGCACGTCATGGACCGACTATACGACTCCCCCAACATCGACAAGGACCGGGTCCAGAAATATCTCTGCTACATCGAGGATCCAACCTACCGGTCGCTGATCTCCGCGGCCGTGTTCGCCGACAGCGGGGTCGCCGCGGGAGCTATTTTGAAACACAAGTTCTTCACCACTGAGTACGGGAAGGACGAGGTGCTGCGGACGCGGAAGCGACTGGGCAGCCAGATGCCCACGAGAAATGTCAGCACTACGCTTGTGACCCTGCCTCCGAAGCATCCCGGTGTCGAGGTCAAGCGCAGCACGATCGTACCCACAAACTCGGTTAACTCGAACATCATGAACGTGACAGTGCGAATAGTCAACGGCGATATTACTCGCACCATCGACTTCCAGTATGACCTCGCCTCCGACACTCCCGAAAGAGTGGCGCAAGAGATGCGCGCCGAGTTACCAGAACTTCCCGAGTCGTACGTCCACGCCGTTCGTTCCCAGCTCGAAGATGCCGGTACCCCTCTTCGTCTCGTGTTATCCCCGATCGTAGTGAGAACGTACGAAATGGCCTCCCGAACCGAGAACAAGTCGGCGGCTGCTGTGGCCGTGGGAGTGCAGGAGAGTGAGAGCGAGCACACTGAGAACACCGCGAGAAAGGAGGGTGCCGAGGACAAGCAGGGATATTACGCGTCCCAGACGCAGACACACAGCTTCATCCCGGGCACGATTTCCCCCATAGACAACGCCTCCGTGGTCAGCGCGAGCACGAATCAAGACTATCTTAAGATGTTCTACACAAGCAGGGGGATGTCAAACCCGCCGCAGGGCTCCAAGCCTGAATCTAGGAAGGACATACTGCAGCCCGAAGTGTCGTTTTCGGACGTGCAGTGTGCGTCTCCCAGAAACGATGCTGACGAGGACATCATAGGCACAGGATGGGAGGAGGGCCTGGCCTATCTGCCGAGACTGTTCATGGAAGCGGGTTGCGAGGAGCCGGCGGAGGGCAGCGAGTCGGAGCGAGGCAGGAAGCCGCCCACGATCTGAGTTTGATCCTTCGTAGTCCCGTCCTCTAGTTATACCCAGCATTGACAAATTCGCTTATTTAAACTCGCGGCGAGATGCGACTGTTACGAACAGAGAAAAGAGAAACGATACCGTGTTCAACATTTAAAAACGCGATTATCATTTTACTTGGAGCCTTCCTCGTTATTCTCGGCGAAATCGATCTTCTTCTTTGCAGAGGAGGACTTGTTCTCGTCCATGCTCGCAGACCGTTCGCGCTTCTTCTGTCCCTCCTGCTCCTGCTCCTTCTCCTTCTCCTTCTCATTTTCTGCTGGCTTGTCCTGGCCCTCGGCCTCGATCGGTTTTTTCTTCTTCACGGATTCATCGTCGCTTCCGGCCTCCTCGATCTTCTTCAGTTCCTTCTTTTCGGAGACTATAATGGTCCGCTTCTTGTCGTGGGAGCGGCTCGCGACCAGGGCCTTGCCGTAGGGAGTGCGCTTGATCTGTCTGGTCGCCGCCTTTTGGTAGAGGCCGTTCTTGAACTCCGCTAGAAGTGCCTTGTTGTCCTCGTCGACGGTCGGGTCCACGTGCAGCACATGCTGGGTCAAGGCGTCGTAGAGCTGGATCATCCAGCCCAGCTTCTCCTTGGGGAAAGCGTCGGTGATCACCCCCATTTGCACAACCTCCAGAAGCGGGAAGTTGCCGGCCGACCTCAGACTTTCCTTGAGCAAATCGATGACGAAAGTGCCGAAAAGCTCCACCTGCTCGAGGACCTGCTTGTTTGCCTCAAGATCTTCCTCGGTGTCCGCATCAGGATCTGGCAATGCGAAATTGCAGCAGCTCAGCACCAGCTTCATAAGCTCCTTGGCGCGCAGCAGGCTGTAGTACTTCCTGCAGTCCAGCTTCCTTCCTTCTGCCTTCAGTCGCCGCTGGAGCTCCTCAGAGTGCATGTCTGGGTACTGAAAGCCGAAGTTGAAGCACGTTGTGATGGCCTCCTTGACATACATGAAGTACATGCTTTTCCCGCGGTGGAGGACGCAGCGGGCCGACAGTCTCCTGAGGAAAGTCCGCATGCTCTCACCCAGGAGTGCGTTCTTCTGGTTACTGCCAAAGATGGCGAGGTACATGACGGAGAGCTCGGTCTGGAACACTGGCTCGCAGCTCTGTATGAGCAGCTGCAATGCGCGGTTCATTTCTAGAACCAGCTGCTGGTCCTCGGAGAGCGCGGCGGGCGGACGAACGATTTCTTCGTCGTTCTCGAACTTCAGTCTGATGAAGTCTAGTAGATAGTCAGTCATGGCGCTGAGCACGATGCGGTCCACGTCGTAGTACAGATCGTTGTATTTGAGCCGCATGGTGTCGTTCGAGGAAACGACAATGAGGTTCGACAGCAGTATCCAGCATCTGGCGCTCACCTGCACCTTCTCCTCAAACAGCTTAATGCTGGCAACGAAGGCGGCGAGGACCTCTTGCCGCAGTTGCTCGAACTTCTCCGGGTCAAGCTTCTCTCCGCCCTCGCGACACATCTGCGTCAGCGCGTTCGCGTAGAGTGCAAAGAGGCCGTTGAAGATGTGCAGCAGATTCGTGTCCGTGCTGTCCTCCGAACTATCCGCGGCTGCCTTCATCGGTATCGAGCTGAGGAACCTCTCGGTGATTAGCGGGACGATGACGGTCTGCAGCAGGGAGATCTGTTTAGTCTCGCAGGAGGCGGAGATCAGCGGGAGTTTCATGAGACTGGGGGAACGATTCTTCATACCCTCGGTGACACGAAGGAAGTCGTCGATCTGGTGTATGGTGTCCTCGTAGAGCTGGGAAAGCTTCGCGGCGAAGGTCGGGTCCACGGGATTCTCTCCGGCCATCCGTGCCAGCGCCCGCGAGGCCGCCCTTGCCACCCGCTCGGATGTGGCCACTCTGAACACCTCCTGTGTCTTCTTAAAGATCTTCTGCAGTTGAAGGAGGTTGACGGTGTTCCCGACGACAGTTTCCCGGCTGATCAGATGTGCGATTTTGGTTAAGTATTGGACGCGGTCGTTGTGGCGCTGGAGGGAGAGGAGCTTGGGAAGACTGCCCAGCAGAATCCCGTCAACGTTGGATAGCATCGCCTTCTTGAACGCCTCGTAGTGTCTGTCGACGCCCTCCTTCTCCTCCCTGAGTCTGTCTATTCTTCTCGTGGCCGCCAGCAGCATGTGGCATATCGCATCCTGCTGGTTCTCCTTCAGCTTAGATTCCGATTGCTGGTCCTTCTCGCCCCGCATGAGCAGGTCGCACATCGATTTCACATCAAAAGCGCTCACAGTCTCGGTCTCTAACGCGCTCATGGCATCCTGAACGGTCTTCTGACGCAAACCGAGGGGGATCGAGGCGATGCCGCGAGCCAGTATGTCAGCCAACAGACCAACGGAGGCCTTGGCCCGAACCTCGTTCTGGGAGAAACTCGGCCGGCCCTCCTGGACCTCGTACTCCAGGCCCAGTATCTTCCCTTCGCACAGCACTTTTACGATGAATCGGGCTGCCTCCCGGGCAACCTGCGGCGGGAACTTCCGCATCACCAACCGACAGGTCGAGTCGATCGCCACCTCGTCCAGCATGTTTTGTCGGTACATCCCCTCCAGAGTTTTTACAGCCTTCACTGCCACCGTCCCCATGTCCTGGTAGCCAATGCGAATGATGCGGGCGATGTGCCTTTCGTCGTACATGTCGAGCACCGCGTCCTTGATCTTCGTTTGGGGGAGGGAGAGCTCGGGACCTTTGACGGACCGGAGAACATTTGCGGCGACGTCGAGCGCGCGCTTTTTCACCCCCTTGTTGTGGTCGAACAGCAGCTGTCCGACGAGCTTCATCGTGGGCTTATTCAGTAGCAAATGAAGGGACTCATCGGCACTCACCCGAACCAGCATGCCGGCAATGGCGGCCCGAATCTCCGGCATGATGTCGTTCACCCGCTCGTACAGCACCTGCTTCTGCAGTCGTTCTATCATTTTCTTCAGCCACTCGACCTGCTTCCGGGCCTCCTCCGTCCGCTCCTTCGCCGGCCGCTCGCTATGCTGGCCGAGCTCCTCGACGAGCGACTGCTTCGACTTGCTGAGAGAGCAGAAGGTCGCCAGCAGCTCCATGCATGCGTCAACTCCAAGATAGCGGATCTGCCGCTTCTCGAGGCCCGTGGTCCAGACCAGGACCTCGAACAATTTCTCGAGCAGACCAAAGTCGCCAAGATTGACAACGGCGGTCGCGAAAGCCTCGAGACACTTGTGAGCGTGCAGTCTGAGGTTGGACTCCTTCTTGGTCTTGACTCCGCCGCGGGCAGTGGACCGCACCAGTCTCACGTCTTCTCTTTCCATTACTTCCCGCGTGAGCACCAGCGCCTTATCCTTCTGCTCTTCCTCTGTCTCCGATGTTGACTCGAGCGAATTTGCACGCACCAGCATGTACACCATGCACGTTATGGCCTGAGACTCGCCCTGGGAGAGGAGACGGTCCATAGCGTACGGGTAGAGAGGCCTGGCGGCGAACATGTACTCTAATCAGGGTCACGGCAAGGATGATGCCTGCGAAGGTTATCGGATCGAAGTCGGCGAGAACGGGGGCGGTGGAGTCGTCTTCAGCCCGCCGCTTCGCCTTGCGGGCGGTCGATTTCCGTCGGCTGGCCGTTCGCTTTCCGCTCATATTATCGCTTTTAATTTGAATCCTGCGCGCACTCTCTATTAATTTAGGGCGAGAGCGCCAGTTGGGGT
>QFZN01011462.1_pt1 | contig 23119 bp, 21 predicted proteins | sample 1740101 | NCBI WGS metagenome assembly QFZN01 (sample SAMN09210849, study PRJNA391713) | Ciliate metagenome, whole genome shotgun sequencing project. | isolation source: combination of 50 Heterometopus sp. ciliate cells from an enrichment culture... | host: Heterometopus sp. ...
CACCCCAACACCCCAAAACCCCTCGAGATTGGTTCGGAGATCGAGAGTCGCGCGAACGCACAAAATATACCAAATTCGCGACTTATTTCTTGGTGGCACTCTTCTCTTTGATGAGTTCGACAAACAGCTGATAGATCTCCTTCCGTCTCTTTGCAACGTACTCCGGCGTGAGAAATTCCTTCAGCCCCACTGTCAGGTCCTTCTTCCCCTCCATAATATCCAAGACAAGCTTTTCCGAGCAGGCGAGCACGTACATCCCGCAGTCGTAGCAGTTGTCCTGCATCGCATAATCCGCAGACTGGATCAACTTGTAGGGGAGGCCGTAGAGCTTGCTGAGCTTCTGGGCCACAAACCTCGCGTTCTCGTAGTTGCACGACATCGTCTTCGAGTCCAGATGGTAGAAGACTTTCTGCTCCCCGTCGTAAAACAGCAGGGACCAGTGCATTCCGCCGGCGGCCGCGGGATCGCGCTTGTCGTTGACAGGAATCAGCCAGTACCGGTGCTCCGCCAGGTGCAACTCTTCCAGGATTGCGCCCAGGTTTTCGGCCGACTCGTAGACTATCAGCGCGGCTGTGGCTGCTGCGACCAGGACCAGATTATCCTTAGTTTTCGTTCCGAGGTACTCGTAGTAGAAGTTAATGCAGTCGTCGTTGAGCCAGCCGGTAGGAGTGGCGAAAAGCTGCAGGTCGCGGCTGCGGAGGCTCGTCCAGCCAATCGTCAGCAGGATCCTCTCGGAGGCGTGTTCTGTTGCCATCATTTCTTCTGCGATATGCTGATAATTAAAACTTTATACAAACAAATATATTGGGATGCCCATATTTCGGCCAGAAGTCACGATATAGTGCTAGACGGATCATATGGAGAAATCGACGTGAACAAGGTTAGTGCTCTCCATACACGATCATGTACGGATTTTCGAAGAGGTACTTCTCGGACCCCGGCCCGAATATCTCCTGCACCTTGTTGTACTGCAGTCCGTACACTCTTATTCTACCCCCATATCAAGAGCGTTCCCTTACTTCTTGTAGTCCAGCAGCGGCACGCCCTTTGTCATCTCCAGCTTGATAAACCGACAGGGAATGCTTCCCACCTTTACGATACGCTCCTTCCCGTGGGGAACGTAGATTCGTTTCTGAACACTGACGTAGGGCCCTTCGATGAACTCTGCGATCGACAGGTCGAACAGCCCCACATTCATGTCTTGTATATGCATCCTGCTCACCAGATGCAGCTTCTTCCTATCGTGCAGGCAATCGCTTGGGGAAACGAATACAGATCGAATATGTTGGTCTGCCTGAGGACGAAGGCTGAACGCCAGGACTCGTCGCGTCTTATCTTGTCGCTTGAGGTGCTACAAGCCGATCTAGCAGCGAGGGAAATACTTGTAGTATTTCGTGACCTTAGACTCGACGGGGGTGAAGGGCAGCTCCTCGAGCAGGTGATATTCGGGGTAGCCCTTCCACTCGCTGGTATCCTTGAAGTCCACCTTCATGTCAAAGACCTCTTTCTCGGCTTTCATGTTCGTGTTCGTTATTTTGCGGTTCTGATTTTAATCGCGAAACGGATTGATATTGTCCGTGATGCGCTGCAGATCAGGGAGATATATGCTGGTAAGTCAAGACAAGTACAAGGATACGCGATACTATAACATCTGAACTGGACGCTATCTTCATAATAATATAATACACCCGCATGCTAATAAGAAGTGCCAAACTTATATCTCGGACAATTTCTAGAAGAGCGTTCCCATTATGTGCCAGCTTTACGTCCGACCACACCCCGGACAAGCTGCCCAAGTATTCTGAGAACGGCTTCGAGGTCTACCGCGACCTGATGCGCTCTGAGGAGGTCGAAAGTCTACGGCAGGCCTCCAACTCGCTCATCCGATTAATTCTGGAACGAGAGGGCCCGGCACTTCGCAAGCCTGCCCCGGCCTCTTCTGCGGCCGACGAGGAGGACTACTTCTATTTCTCCGGCGGAAGGCAGGTGAGGACGAAGTGACGAAACGGGCTGGGTAGATCATGTCGCCGTTCAAGGTGGTGCATCTCTCAGGAATGAACAGGGCGATATTCGGGACGGGGATAAACGTGCTGGGGTCGTCGCTGCACGAGGAGAACCCGCCATTCAGTGAAATCGTCGACTCGCCGCTGGTCAAGCAGATTTCTAAGGACCTCCTCCATCTCCGCGTCCCCGCCGTCGTCTCCACCTCTTACATCCACTTCCTCTTCGACGACTGGAGCTGTCTTCGCAAGGACAACAGTTTTGTCCGCACTGCTCCTTTAAGCACGCAGGTATAGCTATCGTGATTCTCGAGCACTCCATAGAGCTTGTTGATGTCTCTCACGGATGTGGGGGAGAACGAGGGATTCTTCTATATTCCGGATAGCCACCGCAACCCGCCGAGCACGTTCCTTAGGCGGATGCCGGAGGACGATCGCAGATCCGGCAAGAGGAATCCTCGCAGCCCGAAGCTCGCCATGATTCCCGGCGTTCCGAAGGACGAGTCCCGGGCGCCTGTGAGGATTCCCTTAAATCGCGGCGACGTCCTGGTGTACAGCGGGAACCTGACATACACCATGTACTAAATCCAGGAATAACACGGGGGATAGAAAGTGCAAGGAACAGAGCATGGTGCTGATGCATCTGATAGAGTGCAGGGACACGATGTGGGAGAAGGACAACTTGTAAGCGGGATGGAACACGATTAGGATGCGTTCGCCGCGCAGTCTCCTCTATCTTTAGGGGGAGAAGGAGAGAAGATCATCTTAAGCATTACGGATCACCGGCACAATTTCGCGATTCGCAGCCGCCTCTCTCGCGCAGCTCTCTTCTTTTCACACGAATATATCCACATACATATATATCACTCTTAGCAGTAACTATCTAGAAAATGCAACATTGCTGCTTCCTGCTCAGCTCTACCCGCTTCCCGGCACGAGAGCCGTCGGCGGCCACGGTGCCGTTAATCGTGTGTATCCGCTCGTCCTCGGCCTCGCCCACCTCGATCTCTCCTTCTGCCGGTGGTTGTGCCTGTCCCAGCTCCTCCACCATGGCCGATGTCTCCCCCATGACGATCTTCACGTTCATCTCCTTCTTTCTCTCAGTGGCGTCGTTCTCCCCGGAAATCCTGAATCCATTCCCTCTCTCCGTCGCCGGCTCCGTCAGCTTTATTGGCGTGGCCTTCTTAATGAGCATCTGCATGTATTCGCGTTCAAGGGTTCCTACGAAATCGAACGTCGGGGGTACGGAAAACGACTTCGCCGGACGAAACGTTGTCGATTTTGCTGAGCTGCTCGGTGAGCTTGTTTCCGGCAAACATGCCGAATACGGCGGTCCGCACGTCCTTCTGATAGTAGAGTCCCAGCCCGTTCATGTCGCCGGCGCGGAAGTAGCCCTCGTACGTGTTCCCGTTCGAGTATTGTGCGCGCCCGTAGCCGCTGAGGAACCCGTCCTGGTATATTCCAGCATCGTACTTCCCGTCCAAGTAGTGAAACAGTCCCAGTCCGCACGGCTTGTTCCCCTTCCATTGGCCCGCATAGAAGCTGCCGTCCGCGAACGTGAACTGACCACCCCCGTCCCGCATCCCATTAACAACCTCCCCCTCATAGTGGTCGAAGTACAGTTCGCCGTCCCAGCAGAACTCCCGCAGCTCCTTCTGCAGTCCGTCGTACTTCGACTTAAACACTACATTTCCGTTATCGTATCCGCGTACTGAGGAAGGAAGGCTTGCCCTCGCCGCGGTCGAGTAGCCTGGTGAGGCTTCCGGCCGCGAACTCGCCCAGCTGCCACTGGTTCTTCTCCCGAACGTAGAAAAGGCCGCGGCCGTGAAACATGCCGTCGCGCCATGTGCCCACGTAGGTGTCCCCGTTGGCATATAGCCCCCGGCCGAGACCTGCCAGCTTTCCTTGAGAGAAGTGTCCCCGAAGGATTCCGCCGTTTGCGTAAAACAGTGTGCCAATGCCTTCAATGTGTCCGCGTTCCCATGCCCCGAAATAGAAGTTGCCGTTGTACCAGAGGTAGCACCCCTGGCCCTCCTTCTCGGCCTCGCTTATAGCCCCCTCGTAGATGCCCTCGGCTTCCTCAATGCGTTCCACGGCCTTGCATGCATCGCCTTATGAGGGTTTTCATGTGGGGGAATTACATTCGTAGATCGTGTTGACGATGCGGAGACGGTGGCTCACCACGGGGGCAATGTTCTCCGCGGAAATCTGCCCAATTTGCCCTGAGAGGTCTTCGGTGTCATGCTTTGTACACTTGCACATCGACGCCATCGCTTATCTTTAATATTGTTTAACAGTCTAAAAAGAGTCTCACGAGGTTCGCGGCCTACCTGCGCGGGCACGTAAACCGGACATACATCAGAATGGAATTTCGTTTTCGTACATAACAACGATTGGCTATTATTTATGAATAATAAGGAGGAAGCAAAGTATGCATTGCGAACGCGATTCTTATAGCAATTTAGTGAACCTTCTCGCACATGACGTTGCCCTGTGGATATTTGCCATTGATGCCGCATTGGTCGCAGCCGATGCTGATGTAGCCGTTCACGCCCCAGGCGCTGCCCCACGAGTTCTTCGCGATGAAGTTGCACACCGGAGTATAGGAATAGCCCATGATCTCGACAGTGTGGAGTCCCTCATATCTAGAGCAATCGCACATGTAGACTCCGCTCTTGTAGCTGTGGAGAGACCTGCAGACGTCTAGGGCGGCGACGATGGGGCCGGTCTGTAGAGCGGACTTCATCCCGGCGATGCTGTTGCAGGTCTTGTACCCGCCCTCGCAAGTGCACGTGTGGGAGGCAGCCCACTCCTTTCCGTTCACGCACTTGCTAGGGCAGGCCAAACTGATGCCCCTGTAGGGGAAGCACGTCTCGGGAACTAGGCCATTGTTCTTGACGATGTAGTTCAGCGCAGTGCTAGGCCAGCCGCCCCTGCAGCCGAGGTCGATTCTGTCGCAGCTGACGAGCTCCTGGACGGACAGCCATCCGTGGTCGCTGCCCTGCATGCAGCATAGATCGCTCAGCATCCCCACCGTGGCGAACGCCCAGCACGAGCCGCAGTCGCCCTGGGCTCTCACTTCGTGGTTACAGCTCGCGCCCATCCAGCTGACTGATGACGGCAGGTTCTCCTTCACGGCAACGGAAGGAACGTAGGAGCCATCGTTCTCGGGCATAACGGCGCCGTAGAACATGCTGGCCTCATCGACGGTGAAGCCGCGGAAGATGTTGTCCTCGTACTCGACAACCTCCCAGCTCACGTGCTTCTTGAGGTAGTCGGTGTATTCCTTGGTCACGAGCATCTCCTGGGCAAAGACTGCCGCAAGCAGAGTGGCAATGATTATTGCGTTCATTTATTATGCCCTACAGTGTACAGATTTCCATTATATAGGACGGCCGCGACGGCGTAACCACTATTTAAATACACGATGATAATATCGGTTGACAAGCAGGCTTTGCGCCGCCTTATGAATGTATTAATTATGCGGCGAATTAGCTTTTAAGATTGCATCATCTCTGACCGCAGAACACTTCGCAGGCAAAGCCGGTCGCGCGTGCGGTCTCTGCGACGGAATAAATTCGATTGAGAAATTAGCGAGCGTTAGGTGCCCAATGGCGCAGAATAAATAGGCAATAAATATTATAATACAGAATTCAAAGAGAAAGCGAGGGATGCAAGAGACTAACGGTTCTGCAAGGGACTTTACCAACATGTCCTACATGCTCAAATACGTCTACTGCCCTCTCGAGACCAAGAGCAAGGATCTCCAGAACAACATGGAGCAGCTCTCCAAGGCCATCCAGGAGAATATCCATAAGATATCGCAGGGGACGCCAATAAACATCCCGGAGATCCCAGCCAACCAGTCGGACGTGGAGATAGCCACGAATGCCGAAGTCTGCCAACGTTTCGAGTCCGCCCTGGTACTCCTGACTCTTCTTATCATGGCGGTTATAGATCGAGTGGAAGGACTACATCGTGGAGCACCTGAAGGCGGCAGACGAGAAACAGATCGAGCAGACTGCGATGGGCGAGATCGAGTACTGGCGCAGCAAACTCGCCATTCTGAGCCCGCTCCACGAACAGTTCAGCGTGCCCGAGGTCAGACGCATCTACCAGATCGTCAAGGAGGCCGAGCACAACGAGCAGGTCAACATCACCCCCAGTGCTGATGACTTCAACAAGCAGCGCGAGATGCTCGCAAAGCAATATGCGGAGGCGAAGGACAACGTCAAGTTCCTGTCGACCCTCGACCGCCAATTCAAGACATTGAGGGAGGGCGACCTGGTGACGGTTGAGGAGACGTTGGCCTCCCTTATGAATGGCCTGAAGCTGGTCTGGAAGATATCCCGGCACATATCGCAGGACCAGATGAGGCGCATACTGATGAGCATCTCAAAGGAGATTCAGGACAAGGTGGAGAAGGAGGTCAAGATCAAGGAGATATTCAACCTGCCCCGCGACGAGGCCAAGGTCAAGCTCGCCAAGGCTATAAAGTGCCTGGACAACTGGCGAGACATCTACGACAAGACCAAGCGGGAGATAAACAAGGAGGCGAGCGACAAGCGCTGGGAGTTCTATCAGAACGACCTCTTCTCGACGACCGAGCACATGTCAAAGATCTGCAAGGACCTCCACAAGGTCTGCACCGAGATGTTCCAGTTCGAAAGTGCTCTGAGCTCCAACCTCAAGGCGGTCGTCGGCGACCCTAAGCGCATTGATGACATGAAGGAGGAACTGAAGAGTCTTACCGCCCCTCTCGAAGGATTCGCGTTCGATGTCTTCGACACACGATACAAGGTGGACTGGAACACGAGGTTCAAAAAGTTCAGCGACGCCCTTTCAGGACTGGATCGGCAGGTGGTGGACCTGATCCAGAGCTCGTTCCAACGCGAGCTCAAGTCGGCGGAGGGAGCATTCGATCTGCTGCAGAACTTCAAGAACGTGACAGACCGCGAGAGCATCATTGGAGCCATGCAGAGTAACTATATATACCTCCTCGAGCACTTCGACAAGGAAAGGGAAAAGATCGAGGGTCTCTACGAGTCTCGCAAGAACAATCCGCCTATTGCCAAGGGCAAGCCTCCCCGTGCTGGGAAGATCTCCTGGATGAGGGCCCTCTACGGCCGCCTCAAGCGACCCATGTTCAAGTTCAAGCGAGACCGCAAGGACCTGCTCACCATGGACAAGGGAAGACGGGTGCTGGAAAGGCACAAATCGTTCTTCGATAACGTGCTGTCGAAGGACGAGGCAGCGATATTCGAGGAGTGGAACAGCAAGAGCGCCAGCGAGGCGATGGTCCTCCTGAAGGAACGCATCATCAAGAAGGACGAGAGCAGCAGCGCCGACGAAAAGCCCCCCAAGTATCACGTGAACTTCCATTACGACCTGCGAATGATGATCAGGGAGGCGAAGAACTTCGAGCGGATGGGACTGCCGCTGAACAGCACGGTGAAGAACATCGCGCTGCAGGAGGAGGACTACCTCAAGGTGGTCGACAAGCTCAAGTTCTTCCTCAAGGACTACAAGGAGATCGTCGGCTCGCTGGAGCCGGTCGACTACCTGCTGCTCAAGGAGAAGGTTCGCGATCTCACGAATCGAATTGACTACGGGAGCGAGCAGCTGAACTGGAACGCGCTGGTGATCGACCAGTTCCTGAAGGAGTGGGAGAACACCCTCAAGCTCCTCAAGAAGACCAAGCAGGAGGTTGGTGCCCATCAGGCACACATAAAAGAGAAGGTGAAGAGGATAAAGCACGCAGTCGTGGTGAAGGAGATCGACTGGAACGTGAAGGACCCCGAGGAGCTGATCACCTTCTACACAAACCTTGAGGACTACCGGAAGCGCAAGGTGGCCGAGCTGGTTGAGGACTACAAGAGCATCAGCACCGAAGATCTGCCCAAGATTAGAGAGCAGCTCTTCGGCTCTGGCGAGGACTCCAAGTCTTCCGAAGACCTCAAGGAGTACTATAGATATTGGGAGAAGAAGATCCTCAACAGTCTGATAAAGATGACCGTCAAGGGCCTCTCCACGATCATCACCATGTTTAACTACAAGTGGGGGAGCATAAAGACCTCGAACTCGAAGTGCAAGGACACGCTCTTCATGGTGGGAGTGGACTTCAACCATCCTGAGACCGTCATCAAGCCTAGCGAGGAAGATGTCGAAAAGCGTGTCACCTCCATCTGCAACATGCCTCTTCAGTGCGCGAAGAAGTTCAAGAGATGGGAGAAGGGCACGTGCAAGACCTACGAGCCGAAGAAGAAGGCCAAGGACCTGGGAGAGGAGGAGGAGTCCACGACCTTCTACAAGGACCTCGAGGTGCACATGATGATTTCCTCTATGCAGAAGGCGCTCGTCGACAACATCAACAACCAGTTCAATCAGGGACTGAAGAACAACAAGACGGCCATCACGGCGGGGATGAAGATCGTCAAGACGCTGTGGGATATGAACAGGGCCAAGAAGCTCGAAAAGCGTCTAGAGAAGAACCCATCGTGCATGTTCATCGATAAGAAGCTCTCGAAGCTGGACAAGAAGAAGAAGGACCTCATCGACGAGATGACTCTCCGCAAGTACCGTTCCTATGGTCCCTACAAGATCGACAAGACTGAGTGCCTTAAGAAGATGATCGAGAAGATAGACGACCGGATGAAGACGGTGATAGAGAAGGTGCTGGAGAGCCAGAAGAAGGAGCTGAAAAAAGTGAACGCGACCATCGAGGAGTTCAAGGCGAAGCTCAACCTCCGCGCCAACGACATGACCACCTTCAAGACTTTGCTCCGTGATATCCGCAGCATCAAGGAGGCCTCCCTCGACATGGAGCTGAAAATCACCGACATCCAGGAGAAGTTCGACTCTATCACATACTTCGGGGCGAAATTGGATGCGCGGGTGAAGGAGGACGTCGAGAACCTGAAGAAGGATTGGGACAGCCTGATGGACGACGCGCAGCAGAAGGAGGACAGCATGGTGGAACGAAAGAAGCAGTTCGCCCTCGAGACCCAGAAGGAGGTCGAGGAGTTCGATAAGCAGGTCAAGACGTACTACCAGACTTTCGTCGAGTCTGGACCCAAGGCGTCCACCAACACGCTGGACGCGGGACTTGATGCGATGCACAACTCCAAGGCGAAGTTGCAGGAGTTCAACGGGCGCAAGGACCAGCTGGTGCTGGAGGAGAAGCTGTTCAGTTTGCCCATATCCACGTTCCACGAGCTGAAACTGATGGAGGAAGACATCAAGGAATACGAGAGTCTCTACGCCCTGTACGAGGACTACAAGAAGTCTCTCGGCGAGTACACGAGCACGCCTTGGCAGAAGTTCGAGGTGAGCCAGCTCAAGAAGAACTGCGAGGAGTGGATCATCCGGGCCCGTCACCTTCAGAAGAAGCGTGAGGACGATCCCCTGTGTGACAAGCTAAGGAACGAACTCAACGGATTCAACGACATGATCACGTTCCTCGAGAGCCTGAAGAAGCCTTCGGTGCAGCAGTCGCACTGGGACAAGATCCTCGAGGGAATCGGCCGGGAGAAGGAGTTCAATATGAAAATCGGGAAGGTCAGCCAGGTGCTCGAGCTCAAGCTGCAGGAGCACAAGGAACTGCTAGAGGAGGTGCTTACCCAGGCCGACCAGGAATACCGCAACGAGGAGACTCTCAAGGACATGGACAAGATCTGGCGCGAACTCAAGTTCGAGATGTCCATCAAGAAGGAGTACGAGGATACGCCACTGATAAAGAGCATCGAGGACATTCGCGAGAGGTTGGACGACTGCGTGACGAAGCTGCAATACATCAGCGGGAACAAGTACGTCCACGCGGTGAGAGACAAGGTGGCGCAGTGGCAGAAATATATGAACACGGTCAACGATGTGACCGAGACCTGGCTCAAGGTGCAGCAGAAGTGGATCAACCTCAAGATCATCTTCTCGACCTCGACCGATATCAGGCAGAAGCTGTCCGAGATCACAGCGAAGTTCGATGCCACCAATAAGAGGTTCAAGAAGATCATGGATACAACGTACAAGACGCCGAACGTGCTGGCGAGCTGCAGGGCGGAGGGGAGGCTGGAGGAGCTCATGGGGATCTCGCACGAACTCGACAAGTGCCAGAAGGCGCTGACCACGTACCTGGACTCGAAGCGGCTGGAGTATCCGCGGTTTTACTTCATCTCCGAGGAAGAGGTGCTGTCCATCATTGGCTCCACAAACGTGCTCGAGATCAAGAAGCACGTGTCGAAGCTGTTCGCGAACTGCAAGGACCTGAACTTCGACCGGGCCATGTTCATCATGGGAATGGTGTCGGAGGAGGGCGAGGAATATGAGTTCCTGAAGAAGCCCATGCCCAACGACGCCGTCGAGAAGTGGATGAACAAGGTCGACGAAGCTATGTTCACCACCCTTCACTGGAAGATCAAGGAGGCCGTCTTCAACTACGCCAAGATGGAGCGTGTTCAATGGGTCAAGGAACATTTGGGAATGATCACGGTCGTGGGCACGCAGATATGGTGGACCTTCTCGGTCGAGGACGTCTTCAAGCGGATCAAGGAGGGCGGCGACAAGCATGCCATGAAGAAGGAGTGTGCAAAGCAGACGAAAGATCTGAACGACCTGATTGATCTCGTGAGGAAAACCACTGACCCCAGACTGTTCCTCAAGATCAACACGCTGCTCATTCTGGATGCCCATGCGAGGGACATAGTGGATCGGTTCGTCCGCGACTCGATCCTCGACATCCGGGAGTTCGAGTGGGAGAGCCAGCTGCGCTTCTACTGGGACAAGGCGAAGGACGGCATTGAAATCCGGCAGTGCAGTGGCACCTTTGCCTACGGATACGAATACCAGGGACTGAAGGACAGACTGGTTATCACGCCGCTGACCGACCGCTGCATCATGACCCTGACCACCGCCTTGCGTTTCCAGCTAGGAGGCGCGCCGTCGGGCCCCGCAGGCACGGGCAAGACCGAGACCGTGAAAGATCTGGCCAAGTCCATGGGCTACTGCTGCATGGTCACCAACTGCAACCCTACCATGGATCACAGAACAATGGGCACCCTGTTCAGCGGGATGGCGCAGACCGGCTTCTGGGGCTGCTTCGATGAAATCAATCGTCTGTCCACCGAGGTGCTCTCGGTTATCGCCTCGCAGATCAGCACGATCCAGCAGGCGCTGCAGACTGGCAAAAACCGCATCTCCATCCTCGACCAGAACAACATCCGTCTCAAGGAGTCCATCGGCATCTTCGTCACCATGAATCCAGACTACGAGGGCCGGTCGCAGCTGCCAGAAAACCTGAAGATGCTGTTCCGTCCGGTGACGATGGTGGTCCCCGACTCGGTCCTGATTTGCGAGATTCTTCTCATGTCCAACGGCTTCCTTCAGGCCAAGGTGCTCGCCAAGAAGATGACCGTGCTGTACGAGCTAGTCGGACAGCAACTGTCAAAACAACGACACTACGATTTCGGACTCCGTGCGCTCAAGTCCGTACTGCGCATGGCCGGCAAGCTCAAGAAAACGAGCGAGAAGGAGTCGGAGGAAGTGATCCTCATGAAGGCGCTGAGAGACATGAATATGCCGAAGTTCATCTTCGAGGATGTGCCGCTGTTTGAGGGATTGGTCAAAGATCTCTTCCCGAAGCTGATATACAAGCCAGACTCGTACGGGAAGTTCAAGGAAAAGATTGAGGCGGAGATGGAGGCGAGACGGCTCAAGGTCCCGGGCGGCGAAGAGCAGGTCTACAATGAGGAGGTCAGCAGGGTTATCCAGCTCTTCGAGACCATGGAGACAAGACATTCCACGATGGTCGTGGGACCCACAGGCGGCGGCAAGTCCACGGTGATAAAGCTGCTGGCCGACACCCTGGAATCGTGGAAGAACCGCAAGATTAAGCGCGAAGTCATCAATCCCAAATCCATCGATTTGGACGAGCTGTACGGAAGACTGGAGCCCAACACTCGCGACTGGCAGGACGGCCTGCTGTCCCGGATCTTCAGAAAGTGCAACGAGGACCCGCGCGTGGGCGACGAGTACAGATGGATCATGTTCGACGGAGACGTGGACACGATCTGGGTCGAAAACATGAACACCGTCATGGACGACAGCAAGCTGCTGACGCTGCCGAACGGCGACCGAATCAAGCTGGAATCGTTCTGCCTGATGCTGTACGAGGTGGGCAACCTCCAGCGCGCCTCGCCCGCCACGGTGTCCCGCAACGGCATGGTGTGGATGGATCCCAAGAATCTCGGCTACAAGCCGTACTACGACCGGTGGGTGAAGGAGAAGGCGCGGAAAGATGTGGAGTCGATTGAGGACCACCTGAACCAGCTGTTCAAGGCGTACGTGAAGCCGTGCATCGACTTCATGCTCGAGGGTAAGGAGGACAAGGAGGTCGTGGGAAAGCCTCTCCAGCTAGCGACCCCGCAGACCGGATTGAACATGGTCCGCCAGCTGTGCACGTTCATGGATGTGTTCTTCCCACAGGACGCGTCGGCGGCAGACTCTGACCACATGGACAATATCTTCCTCATGGCGATGACGTGGTCGCTTGGCGCCTGCGTGGTGGACCACGAGGCCTTCGACCGCTACATCCACAAGATCGCCCAGAAGAGTAGTCTCCCTCCTGGCCCGCTCTACGACTACATCTACATCCCATCGAAGCGCCGCTGGGAGATGTTTGACACCGTCAACGAGCCGAGCGTGATCCCCGACAACCTGGAGAACTTCTCGAAGATCTGGGTGCCGACAACCGAGACGATGCGCTACAACTTCGTGCTGAAGACGTTGCTCACCCAGCAGCTTCCGGCCAACAGACAGCAGGGTCCGCCCGTGATGCTGGTCGGCGAGTCCGGCACCGCGAAGTCCGTGATCATGAAGCATTTCTTCACGCAACTGCTGGAAGGACGGGAAACCGCAGACAAGTACGTGGTGCTGTCCATCAACTTCTCGTCGCGGACCAACTCCGAGCACGTCCAGAGCACGCTGCGGGAGAGTCTCGACCCCCAGGGCAAGCAGCTGGGCCCGCCTGGCAACAAGCAGATGATCGTCTTCATTGACGACCTGAACATGCCGAAGATAGACATGTTCGGAACGCAGCAGCCGATCGCTTTCCTCAAGTTCCTGATAGAGCGCAACGAGTGGTATGAGAGGACCGGGGAACTGGAGCTCCGCAAGATCAAGATCACATATGTATGCTTCGGTTGCCTCATTCGTCTAGTATTGTGGAGCGATGACGCCCCCAGGCGGCGGAAACAACCCAGTGGACACGCGCTTCATGTCGCTCTTCAACATCTACTACCTCCCGCCTGCCTCCAACGAGTCTCTCAGTCGCATCTATACCACGATCCTCACGAGCGCCTTCAAGAAATACGAATGTATTCGCACCCTATAAACACTTCTTGTAGTCGACACCATCGAAAAGGCCACCAAGATCACCGAGATGTCTCTCGACCTCTACAAGTCCATATCCACAAAGCTGACCAGAACGCCAATGAAGTTCCACTACATCTTCAACATGAGAGACCTGAGCAAACTGTACGAGGGAATGTGCCAGGTGGTGTCGGGCGAGTTCGAGGACGTGCAGCAGATCGTGAGACTGTGGAGAAACGAGTGCCTGCGCGTTTTCGTGGACAAGTTGATGACCGACGCGGACAAGACCCTGGTCGCGGACGAGCTCATCCCAAACGTCATTAAGGACAAGTTCCCGGAGTGCTTCGAGTACGCAATGAAGACCCCGCTGGTCATCGGCAGCATGGTCGAGTTCGATCCCATGGAGCCTGACGCGGTCGAGCGCATTTATCGCGATCTCGGTGACTACACGAAGGTGCGACCGATGCTGAACAAGATCATGGATGAGCTCAACACGCCCAAGGTCATCCTCAATCTGGTGCTCTTCGACGAAGCCATAGAGCACCTGTGCAGAGTCCACAGAATCATCAGGTTCCAGCGTGGCAACGCACTGCTAGTGGGCTACGGCGGCAGCGGAAGACAGAGCATGGCAAGATTGGCTGGGTTCTGCGCGGGCTACAAGTGGTTCACCATCAACCTGGTCAAGAACTACTCTGAGAAGGAGTTCAAGGAGGACCTCAAGTCGCTCTACAAGCTGCTGATCAAGACCGAGTACACGTTCCTGTTCACTGATTCCCACGTGGCCGATGAGAGTTTCCTGGAACTGATCAACAACATCCTCACGATCGGCATAGTGCCCGCGATGTTCACCGAGGACGAGAAGGAGGCGTATCTCCAGCCGATCCGCGACGAGGCCGCCAAGGAGGGCGTGGTCACCAAGGACGCTCTCTGGAACTATTTCATTGCACGCTGCCGGGACCACCTGCACATCGTGCTCTCAATGTCCCCCGCCGGCGACACGCTCAGAGTGCGCTGCAGGAACTTCCCCGGCCTGCTCTCCAATACGACCATCGACTGGTTCTTCCCCTGGCCCGAAGAGGCGCTGAAGTCCGTTGCGACACAATACATAAGCGAGGAGCCGTTCACGCCGGAGCAGAAGGAACAGATCATCAAGCACATGGTGCACGTCCACCGCAGCGTCCAGCAGTACACCCAGGACTACGAGCAGCAATACAAGAGGAAGGCCGCAGTCACCCCGAAGAGTTTCCTCGACTTCATAGCCACATACAGGAAGCTGAACAAGGATATGCGGAGGGACATCGACCGGATAATACAGAGGTTCGACGGAGGGCTGATGACACTGATGAAGGCAAACGAGGAGACGAAGATATTGAACACGGAGCTCGAGAAGCAGAACAAGATCGTCAATGCGGAGAAGGAGAAGTGTAACGATATTCTCAAGGAAATCAACGACAAGACGCGAATCGTGAACCAGCAGAATAAGGAAGCTATCGAAAAGCGAAAGCACCTCTCTGTTGAGAGCAAAGAGATCGGGGAGAAGAAGATCGAGGCCGACAAGCTGCTCGAGGAGGCCCTCCCTGCGCTCAATGACGCCATGAAGCAACTAGATAGCATCTCGGGCAACGATATCGCGCTCATTAAGCAGATGCAGGCGCCGAAGCCTGAGATCAGCGAGACCTGCTACCTCTGCCACCTGGTGCTGGAGCCGAGCGCAGGACCCAGCTGGGCCGAAACCAAGTCCAAGATGCTCACCAACGCCAGTCTGCTCAAAGACCTCAAGTCTCTCCAGGGCAAGCGCAAGGACGAACTAACTGACTCGCAGATGAAGAAGATCAAGTCCGAGCTTAACACGTTTTACAAAGAGCACAAGTTCCCGGACATTACCGCGTACCGTGCGAGAGTCTATGAAGTGTACGGCACAGCTGGCTCCCTCCTTGACTTCGTTCTGAAGGTTATTACGTACTACGACACCGCAAAGAAGATCAAGCCGCTGCAGCAAGATGTGATGCGGAGAACTGAGCAGCTGCAGACGCTCAAGCTCGACCTTGCGGAGACCGAGGCTAACATCGAGAAAATGACCGCTATGCTCGAGGAACTCAACAAGAACCGCATTCTCCGCGAGAACGAGCTCGCTCACCACACCGAAAAGGCGAACCAGATGAAACGCCGCCTCGACTCAGCCAACCGCCTTATCACCGGCCTCAGCAGCACCCAGGAGCGCTGGAAAAAGGAAAGCAAAGAGCTCAAGGTCACCATTAACAAGCTGATCGGCGATTGTCTGCTGTGTTCCTCCTTCCTAATCTACGTGGGGCCGTTCAACTACGAGTACAGAATGAAGATGCTGTACACCGATTGGTACAAGGACATACAGGACAACGGGATAAACTGCACCGAGAACCTCACTGTCCAACTGCGACTCACCGATGAACTCGAGAAGAGCACCTGGGCCGCCGAGGGCCTTCCTTCTGACGAGCTATCCGTGCAGAACGGCATACTGACCACGCGGGCGGTGCGCTTCCCGCTGTGTATCGACCCCCAGATGCAGGCAGTGCGCTGGATCAAGAACAAGGAAGCGAGCAACAGTCTGGACGTGCTGTCGTTCAAGAGATCGGACTTCATGCGGAAACTGCAGGCCGCCATACAGTACGGCAAGCCTGTGCTCTTCGAGGCCGTCGACGAGCAGCTCGATCCTCTTATCGAGCCGGTGCTGGAAAAGAACTTCACCATCGAGGCTGGCGTCAAGCTGTTCAAGATCGGCGACGCCAAGATTGACTGGTCTGATAACTTCAAGCTGTATCTCACGACGATCGCGGCCAACCCGAAATTCACCCCCGAGACCATGAACCGCACCATCGTGATCAACTTCAACGTCACAATGCAGGGACTGAAGGAACAGCTGCTGAACGAGGTTGTGGCGTATGAGAAGCCCGAGCTGGAGCTGGAAAGGAAGAAACTGATAGCGCAGACGAGCGAGAACAAGAAGAAGCTGAAGGTGCAGGAGGATACGCTGCTGAAGGGCCTGTCCAACACTTCGGGCCCCCTGGTCGACAACATCCAGCTTATCGACACTCTCGAGACCGCACGTTCCATGGCTTCCAGCATCGAGCACGACCTGGAGGAGGCAAAGAAGAACGAGGAAAGCATCAACGACTCCCGCAACCAGTACATGCCTGTGGCCACCACCGGCGCCACTCTCTTCTTCGCTATGTTCGGACTGAGCGCGGTGTCAGAGATGTACGAGTACAGTCTGGGCGCCTATACCGAGGTCTTCGGCAAGGCCATCTCCGAGGCAAAGAAGGACTCGATCCCGCAGAACCGCATTCTCAACATGAAAAAGGAGGTCCAGCGTGCCGTCTACAACTACACCACGATGGGAATATTCGAGTGCCACAAGCTTATGTTCTCGTTCCACATGACCACGATGCTGTTGGCGCAGGACAACGAGCTGAATCGTCCCGAGTTCGACTTCTTCCTGAAGGGAAACACCTCGCTGGACGAGAGCATCCCCAAGAAGCCCGCAACGCTCACCTGGATCAGCGACAACGGCTGGAAGGATTTGCAGGTGCTGGTCACGCTCGACCAGAGCTGGAGCAAGATCATCGACGACCTCATGTCCGAGAACGTCAAGTGGAAAGAGTGGTACGACGACGAAAAGCCCGAGGCCAAGCCTCTCCCCGGCGACTACCAGGCCAAGCTCAACTCATTCCAGAGACTGCTGATCGTGCGCGTCCTGAGGCCCGATCGTGTGGTCTACGCCATAAAGGAATTCATCATCGACAAGCACGGTTACGTCGACCCGCCGGTCATGAAGTTCTCCAACATCCTCCAGCAGAGCAGCGAGAAGAATCCCGTCCTGTTCATACTGAGCCCGGGAGCCGACCCGTCGGGCGAGCTGATCAAGTTCGCTGCCCTCAAGGGCTTCGGCAACAAATACAAGGCTCTCCCCCTCGGCAAGGACATGGAGGCCCAGGCCCAATCTATGATCGATGGTGGTATAGTCAAGGGACACTGGGTGATGCTGCAGAACTGTCACCTGGTTCTCTCCTGGCTCAAGGACCTCGAAGGTCTGATTGAGGAGAAGATGAACCGCCCACATGCGGACTTCAGACTGTGGCTGACCACCGCGCCAACCTGCGACAGAGCCTTCCCCATAGGCATCCTGCAGCGCTCGCTCAAGGTGGTGGTCGAGCCGCCCGAAGGACTCCGTCAGAATGTCAAGACCATGTACGAGAAGCTCGACGACGCCCGTCTCGTCCAGTGCAAGCATCCAGCCTACAAAGATCTCGTGTACGTCATAAGTTTCTTCCACGCAATCCTCCAGGACCGGAAGAACTTTGGCAAGATTGGCTGGAACGTGGTCTACGGCTTCAACGAGTCGGACTTCACAATTTCGCTGGACCTGCTGAGCATGTACCTGAACAAGGCGCTGGCTAACAAGGAGGAGAGTCTGCCGTGGAACACGCTGCGCTATCTCATTGGCGAGGCCATGTACGGAGGAAGGGTTACTGACGATTTCGACCGGAGGGTTCTCATGACCTACCTCAATGAGTACATGGGCGACTTCCTGTTCGACCGCAACCAGCCGTTCTTCTTCTCGCGTGTCGGCTTCGAGTACATCGTCCCAACGTGCGACAACCACGAGGCCTACTGCAAGTACCTCGAACAGCTGCCTCAAGACTGCAGTCCCGAGGTCTTCGGCCTCCATCCCAACGCCCAGATCATGTCCAACACCAACAAGGCCAAGGAACTCTGGATCGATATGCTCAAGACACAGTCGTCGCGTACGGAGGCGGTGAAGGGCATGAGCCGGGACGAGAAGATCGGTCAAGTGGCCAAGGACGTCTCGTCCAAACTGAAGCAGCCACTGTACGAGCTGACCAAGATCAGGGAGAAGCTGCTGGGCGCGACCTCACCGACCCAGGCAGTTCTCATGCAGGAGCTCGAGCGCTTCAACATTCTCACTGCATTTATCGACACCTCGCTCAAGGACCTGATTAAGGCACTGAAGGGCGAGATCGCGATGTCAAGCGATCTGGACGACCTGTCCAACTATCTGTTCGTCGGCTTCCTGCCCAAGTCGTGGCGCGAACTCACCCCGCAGACCGAGAAGTCCCTCGCCAGCTGGATGCAGTTCTACAGTCTGAGAGTGGACCTGTTCAACAACTGGGTGGAGAAGGGCGAGCCAACGGTGATGTGGCTGAGCGGACTCCATGTGCCCGAGTCGTACCTGTCGGCTCACGTGCAAATCGCCTGCAGAGCGAAGGGCTGGGCGCTGGACAAATCGACCAAGATCACCGAGGTCATGGACTTCGTCAACCCCGCCGAGGCCAAGTCCCGTCCCGAACTCGGCTGCTACATCACTGGTCTCTTCATGGAGGGTGCGAAGTGGGATCTGACCAACCAGTGTCTCATTAAACAGGGGCCGAAGGAACTGCTATTCGAGATGCCGGTGGTCAGGATCATTCCGATAGAGGCGAACAAGGTGAAACTGCGAAATAAGCTCGTGACGCCCGTCTACGTTACACAGGGCCGCCGCAATCCTCGTGGCGAGGGTCTCGTCTTTGAGGCGCAGCTCAACACCAAGGAACACCCGTCACATTGGATCCTCCAGGGCGTCTGCCTCACGCTGAACATAGACTAAACAAAGCTAGCACAACACTAACTCTGCTACGTGCGCAATCTCACCACATCTCACGTGCATTCTCATACTCTCACGCCCACAAAGCATCGTGAACTCAATAACTTAACCTAACCACTAAGGATTGCATCGCAGTTATTTCTTCTTCCGCGATAGCACCGGCTTCTGGTGAATGGTCTTCTCCGTTCCCAGCACCACGCCATTATTCGGCAGCGCGCTCTTCGGCGTCCCAGCCTTCATCCTGCCCTTCGCGCTCCCAGTCGTCCCCGAAATTGGCACCGTCGCCATCGCCAGCACTCCTGAGGCCGAGCCCTGGCTTACCAGCTGCTTCTTTAACTTGGCGCCGCGAGCCATGAGAGTGTGCTTCGTCCCCTTAGAACTGGATGGCTTGATGTCAAGATCCGCATGGGAGAGCGACTGACCGGGCCGCAGCGCGAGGGAGGTCTTCTTCCTCTCCTCGAGCAGCTTCTTTTCAGATTTGAGAATGTCGCGTTCCCGGGCCACGCGGATCTCCTCGTCGTCGTCTTTTCCTGGCTCGGTCCATGTGGAGGTCTTGAGCGTGATGAGCGTCCGCTCGGCTTTCTACAATTTTGGGTAACAAAAACGGAGGCACCTCCTTGAGAGTCCGACATGGCGACTTCTTCATGATGGCCCCCAGGACAGCAAGAAGTCGGTCCACAGACTTGATGTCCTCCTTGAGCAAGTTTTTGCGGATATCCGGCGCCACCTCGCAGAATTTCAGCTGCACGCCCACCACTCTGTCCTCTCCCAGATTCATCGTCAGGGCCAGGAAGTGCTCCTTGAAGTAATGCTTGGACATGCGGCTGAGTATTGCCTTGATCAACTGAAGAAAGGTGATGCGGTCCTTGTAGGACCGACTGATCGCAAGCATCTTGGCCAAACTGTGCACCTCGCTCCTAATGGGGGAGTCGCAGAAGGCGGTGAGCTGCTGGGAGAGCACATCGCAAGCCTCGACCTTGGAGTCTTGCGGGGAAGAGAGCAATGTCGCCTTACATATTGGCAGCAGCACCTTGCATGTGTTCTCGGCGCTCATCAGCTCCAGGATGCATCCCAGCTTGCTGAGCAGTCGTGTCTCCACTCGCCAGGACTTCGTTTGCATCCTTGAGTGCAACGTGGGGAGGAGCGCGAAGAAGGACGAGATGAATGCGGTCGACTGCTCCGTCCGAGGCTCGCCTGCAGGGCATATGGTTCCCACGATAGTTTCGACGTTTCCTAGGATGGCGTTGACCACGTCCATGTCGGGGTCGTCAAGCATGGCGAAGAAATAGGTGCTGAGCAGCTCGGAGCTCCGGGCCGGGCCGAAGAGCTTGACGATCTCGTGGAAGCAAGCCGCGAAGGTGACCTTGGCCGGATCTGCGCGGGTGAAGAGCGCTTCCAGCAGCGGCAGCATTTCCTTAGCGAATTCGTCCGGCCCGAAGACAAGCACGATGGCCGGCAGATTCTGCGCCAGGTGCAGCGCCTCCTCCGCCGCCGGTCCGGTCTTCGCACAGGTCAGGATCAGTGTCTGCAACATTGCCTCAAGTTCCGGGTCGTTATCGAGCCGCTCGCGCCCAATTCCCGCGAGGATCCTGCCCATGTCCTTGATAGTGCTCTTAACGACCTCAGAATCCGGGACGGCGAGGGCGGCCTTGAACCTCAGGGCCAGTTTGGCGTAGTGTGCGGGCGCACTCGAGAAAGCCTTGAGCGAGAGGCCGACCGACTGCACGCCCAGCACCTTGACCTCGTGCTGCGGGTCCTCCGACAGTTTCAGTAGCTACCTTGTACATTGTGATAACGATACGATATCGAGAAGCGCGTCCTGAGAAGCTGTGGCGGCAAGGGAGTCGCACACGGCAGGAAGCCGCTCGGCAACGGCCTGGCGGACCTCCCAGTTGGCGTCGTCGGCCAGTTTCCTCAGATATTGAAGGTACTTCTTGGCGTAGTCCTGGGTCGGGACCGCGGTCGTCAGGTGGCAGATTATCATGGCCCCGATCTTGCGCGAAAGCAGCCGTTCTGACTGATCGCCTACGGGATTGGGTGAAATAGGCGGTGTACTCAGGCATTCCGCGAGGAGAAGGCACTCTGTCTGGATCTTGGCAGCAGGAACACAGGCGAGAATGCTTTGGAACACCCCGAACCAGCCCAGAAGGACCTGCTCGCTCCAGATACGCAGCAGCGATATGCACTTCTTGAACAGCTGCAACGTTTCCGCCTCAGTGAGCAACTACCGATAGCACAGCGGGCGAGAATGCCTTCAGTTGGAGAACCTGCACGAAGGCTGCGGCCGACTCCGTCTGCAGTGACTCCTCCCACACCACCAGCTCGTTCTATCCATCCTCTATTGGTAGTTTACGAGGATCTTTGGCAGGAGCTCCGCCTTTGTCGTCGGGCTGGCGAACAGCGTTGGCAGGTTCAGCAGCACCTTTTGGGGAGAGAGGTTATTACACCCGGCAGCATACAGCGATCTGTTGAGTTGTGTTTTTCTTGGAAAGAAGGAGCTTGGCACGATCGAGCTCAGAGAGATTCTCATCGATCTCGCACTTCTTGATCTCCTCTTCGGTCTACAGGTCGCCGCGGCCGGGTACCTTTCCCACGCCGGCGATGCCCTCAAGCTCGACCGCGGCCCCGCTTTGGTCCACCTTTTTTATCATTCCTATATAGTTTGTATTAAATTGAATTCACAGTATAGGGATCATAGTGGCGACATAACATAACCGAACGCTGGGTTACTTACTCATCGTAATCGGATGTATGTGGAGAAGTTAGCGGCGAAGATGAGTAACAAAGTGTGTGCGGGTACTGATAAACAATTTAATCTATTGATAGAGAAACTTCGCTAAAATGGAGGAGGAGAAGAAGAAGACGGAAGTTTTATACTCGTCGTTCAACCAGGACCTGAAGTAAGGCCTCCTCACGCCACCTCTAGGTGTCTCGCGGTGGGCTTCGCCACGGGTTTCGCTGTTTTCGACTGCGAGGCTTTCTCGCTCATCTATAACTACAGTATCGTTGGCATTCGTTCGAGAACATGTCGGACTAGACGGATTTGGCGTGTCGATAGTGGAGATGGTGCACAACTCCAACATACTGGTGCTCGTTGGCGCCGGCGAGAATCCGAGCTTCTCGCAGAGGAAGCTGATGCTGTGGGAATGCGAGAGCAACTCTGTGAACTGCGAGACCACGTTCCTGTACAAGATCGACGCAGTCTGTGTCAATCCACGTCTACAGCACAAATAACATGAAGTTCCTCCAGTCCATCGACGTAAGTTTCGCTCAGCGCAGAATCGCCCTCTCCCCCTCCGTCGAGAACTGCTATCTCGTGTACTCGAACTCGATCGTAACCGGGACCGTGGCGATCTGCAACCTGGGGGAGAACGAAGCGGAGAAGTCGGTGGTCATGGCACACAAGTCGGGTGTCCACAAAATCGCGATTAACTTCGCCGGGACGCTCATGGCGACCTGTTCGGAGAAGGCACGACCCGAGCGTTCATTTTGTGTAGGGAACAATAGTGAGAGTGTTCGGACTGCCAAAAGGGGAGAAGCTGTACTCGTTCCGCAGAGGAATCCACAAGGCCGAGGTTTACTGTCTCGGCTTCAACATCCGGTCCAACGTCGTCCTCCTCAGTTCTAATTCTGGGACGATACACCTCTTCAAGCTGGACAGCGAGCATGCTGCAGCGGAAGAGCACGTTAGTCCTAAGTAATCCGGCGAGAACGCATCGTGGGTAGGGAACAGAAGACGGAAGGGAGCTGGCTGTCGATAGGAGGACTGCTGAAGAGTGCTGTAACTATGTTTGTGGCGAAGGACAACTACGAGGATGTGATGGAGTCAAGGAAGTCGTTCATGCAGGTCAAAGGACCGGAGCTGAGGTTGCCCAGCGTGTGCGCCATGAGTCCTTCTGACACCTCGGTATCCTCCGCTGAATTTCAAAGCGTAGATCAATGTTATCATGAACAACGGAATGTACTTTCAGTACTACATAAACATGGCTGACCAGACGGAGAAGGAAACCAAGAACGGCAACATTTTCGCGGCGCTGAAGTGATGAATATTATTCGTGTTGCAACTCAATTCTATGTCCGATCGCACGATGCTTCTCATCCTATTCCCGCAGTGCTATAG
>QFZN01005696.1_pt1 | contig 22986 bp, 18 predicted proteins | sample 1740101 | NCBI WGS metagenome assembly QFZN01 (sample SAMN09210849, study PRJNA391713) | Ciliate metagenome, whole genome shotgun sequencing project. | isolation source: combination of 50 Heterometopus sp. ciliate cells from an enrichment culture... | host: Heterometopus sp. ...
CCAAAACCCCAAAACCCCAAAACACTCCACGAAGGAGAGAGACTTTCACACCCGCTTCTATTTGCACAGCTTCTTAACATATTTGCAACGACACATGGGGCAGCGCATGATGCCGCTGAGGTCGAAGCGTTCAAACGACTCCAGGCACTGTCTGTGGTACGTGTGTCCGCAGCTCAGTATGTACTCCTGCTTGTTGTGACAATGGAGCGGGTCGAAACAGATCGCGCATTCCTTCTGCGCCAGCTTCTTTGCCTATCCTCCTGGTAATCGCCGCGAAAGAACCTTAGCCTCGACCTTGGCCCAGTCAACCTTGCCCTCCTCAGCCACTGAGGATTTCGTTTCCTGGATCTTCTGCAGAACCGACTCGCTGACCCGCACGTTTCTACCCGATTAAGATATGACTGCTGACCGGAAGAGGACCTCGGTTGCCTCCACGCTGAGATCAATCTTTGCGATAAACCGGTCCACGTTCTTCTTCTGCTGTTCCACCGCCGCTGCCATCCGCACTGACAATCTTGCCAGTCTGTGTCCGAACAATTTGCAGCTCATCGCCTTCGTCTTAGGCTTGTACTTGATGTCCATGAGGTGCTGGAAGAAGACCCTCTTGGCAAGATAGCCTCTTGCTGCAGCCTGTATCCTATCACGAGGGATGAAACGCGGGCCGAATACTTTATAAGACATTTCATGGCATATTGCTTGACACCCTCGTTGTAGCTCTTCTTGTCGTACTGTTGCTTGCGACAAACAGGACAGATGCTGACGCTGGAATACCGCTCGAAGCTCTCCAGACAGACCTTGTGATATACGTGCGAACAACTCAGAATCACCTGCTCCTTTATCCCGAAGGCCTCTTGGCAAATTGGACAGGTTTCCTTATCCCCCTCACGTTTGGAGTATCGCGACTCTATTTCGGTCCACTCTTTGGTTGTCAGCGGCGGCTTCGGCTGCTCCACGATGTGCAATCTCTCTGCTAGAGTCAGATTGTGAAGGTAGCTCTGCTTCTTCCGCTCCAGGTCGCGGGCCTCGATCCCCGACTCCGGCTTGGTCAGCACGCTCATAATGTCCTTGCCGGCCCGCGCCAGCGAGTTCGAGTGGGGCTTGTGCGCCGGCGGTTTCCGCGTCGGGGCCATGAATCGCTTCATTAAGTGATCCTGTATGGCCGCGGCGTTGAGGGCGACTTTGGACCTGTCGATGCCGCGCTTGCTGATGGACTGGAGGGCCATGTCGGCGGCACCCACGAGCTTGCCCTTCGCACGGAGTCGGTCGTATTTCCACACAATCGCGCTTGACGACTTCATTTGCTGTTTAAATTTGTTTGTTTAATGATAAGACCGACGCTGCATCGTGCCACACGACGACTCTGCGCCCACAGTGTGAATCATCTAACACATCTATATAAAATGATCCCTTGTTTGATGTACGTGTTGGTCATTTAGAATGATGAATTTAATCGTGCTTCTTGGTGATCTCCTCGCTGAAGTCGTATACCGCGTCCATGATCGTGCCCACCGACCACGCCTGCGCCGGGCATCCGAACGGATTCTCTTGGCCGTGGGCGTCGGTGAGCTCTGGAAGACTCATCCACGGCGAGGCCAGCAGGTGCTTCTTCAGCCCTTCCAGCAGTCTCATCATCTTCCTATCCCGGCTCAGAACGGCGAAATGTACTCTTCCATGGCCGCAGTCGACTCGAACTTGCCGAACCGCAGCAGTGCTCGCATGAAATAGCCAACAGGCCAGACCCACTCCGGTCCCTACGATGTGCGAAGCGTCTGGATGTACATTGTGGTAGCAGAATCCGTGGGCCACGTTGTAGTCCGACCCGTCGTCGTTGTTAATGTACTTCGGCCGGTACATTTTGTCCGCAGGATGCAGCGTCTTCATGCCCACGCAGCCCTTCTCCTATGAATACGTTTTCGCCATGGAAATTACAAAGAGCTCAGCGTCGACCCGGTTGAGGGCGTACTGTGCGTGTTCCTTGACGAACATTTCGGGGGCAACAGTCATGGCGATGGTGAAGTTGGGACGGAACCGGTACTCGCTCGCCGGATCGGAGCAGCCCACCACGTCGCGGTAGATTCCGGTCTGCTGCACCAGCTTCTGGTTAATCGCGTGCTCGGTCCACTCTGCGGTCTCGATGGGGATCCAGAAGCACTTCTCGAAGTTAGCGTCAATTAGCTCGCCCTATCCATATAGTGTCGAAGGTATACCCATTGCTTGTAGCTCAGCTTGCCAGACTTGCCGTCGTTCACATCGACGCCCTCGTAGGGATATATGCCCCTGCTGTGAGCCTCGTCGAGGAATCTCACAGCGGACCTGACCATCCCCACAATCTCCACATCGGCGCCATCGCGCGGGGTGGCCGGCACGCCCTTGTTCCGCGCCTTCTCCGACGACCCCATCTTGTCCATCCACGTCCCGCAGTTGTTCTTGTTCCCACCGTGGACAAACCCGGTCCCGAGGTCCAGCCAGGTCTTCACGTGGAAACCATCGGAGGTCATCTGGTCGTCAATCTTGGCACCGGCGTTCCACTCGACGAAATCGATCCCGCTGGCGTGTGACTGCATTATGTTCTGCACGACATCAGCCAGGATCAGGATAAGCTTCTGGCCCGCCGCCTGCTTGCGGTGGTGCTCCCCCTGGTTCGGGTCCAGGAACTGCATTTGCACCTTCTCCTGGAATATGCTTGCCCCGTGCTCTTTGTCGTGCTTAACGTACTCTTGGAGAGCTTCCATGAAGAACCAGGTGGCGTCGCGCGCGTTGAACCGCGTGTTGTTCCCCTGATCGTGAAGGTTGGGAATGAGCCCATGGCGCATCACTGCCGCGAACATGAGCAGCACATCGCGTGCTTCCTTGAACTGCTGGGGGATGAGCAGGACCCCGCGCAGGGCGATCATCGTGTCGCGTCCCCAGCAGCGCATGTACTGGGTGGAGAAGTGGGGGAGCCCGGCCGACATCGACCCGCGGAAGTTGCGGAACGACCAGCTCGGCAGGTTGCCCATGAACTGATATGCGGCCAGCATCAGCATAGCGCAGAACATGTCGTTCTTCTACCGCAACGGTTATGGAGCCCGAATACGAAGGCAGGAGTCGCGGCGTGGAGAACGCGCTGCCACACAGCGTGGTATAGCTTGGAGACCACGAAGACGAACCACTTGGGACGGAAAGATGGCGAGATCTCCTTTATGGGGGCGAGGTACTTTAGCATCCAGCCGTAAACGCGTTTCAGCTCCGGCATCTCCGAAATCCGCTTCATGTGGTAGTCGATCAGCCAGTTGCCCTCCTTCAGGTTGTCGAATATCGGTGCACAGGCCTCAGGATTGGCTTTGCACCGACCGAACTCGTACATGAGGGCAGCGATGCCGGCGTACTTCGGGACAATCCCCCGGAACTCGTAGATGCTTCTAGTGCCCTTCGTGATCTCCTGTTCTTCAGTGTTGCACCTGAACAAGAGATGATTGATAGCGACCATGGTGAGATCCTCGACGGGCGGGTCCTCGATGCGCTTGAGGCTGTTCACGATCTCGGTTTGCCTCGAAGGGAGCGTGGTGGTCACAATCAGACAGAAGCTGCTCGGCATCTTGAAGAACTCCAGGGTGTCGCCCTCCTTGTCGGAACGCACCCGGGCGAAGTGCTTCAGTCCGCTTCCGCACGTGTGGAAGTACAGCTGTCCCTTCACGCCCGTCACATACTTCGAGTCCTGAGAGAAGCGGGCGACCTTCTCGCCCTCGACGAAGAGATTGCAGGTGAGCAGCACGCGATTAAGCTTTCCCGGGAGCGAGATGCTCCGGGTGATGTTCTCCGAGGCGAATCCGTTTCCCTTATTGAATGCGGTCCTGGAGATGAGGACATATGCGGACTCCTTCCCGACCTCCACGTTCTCCATAATGCGCTGGACCACGATCACATCGTCAATAGCATACGCGTGTAGGGTAGTGCTTTGCTTCCCCATAAGTGTGTGCAGTTCGTTTGTGACCTTGCGGACGATACGAATGTTGTCGTGAACCACCATTCTGCCAGCAGAACTGCTTTTGCTCTCCTCGCCCACGGTGATCACGTGATTTACATGGCCGCTGCTGTCGGTTTCGGTGGGGGCCTGTCCCAGAACCCAGTCCTTGCCGTTGATGAAGAACTTGTAGAGGTACTTTCCGGGCTGGAGAGTGAGGCGGGCGCGCCAGGCGCGGGGACCAACGTTCTCGAGCGGGCTGGCGTCGACCTTCCATTCGTTGAAGCTGCCGAGCACACAGACCTTGCTGGCCTCGCCACTGTAATTGATCTCGACCTCGGCCGCAGCGGACGCAGCCTTCTCCTCCTCAAGCTTGGGCAGCTCGATGTCTGCCGGCGTGGGGTACATCCGCTTCTCCGATATCACGCTCAGGTTCTTCGGCAACAGCTCGTCCACGCCTCTCGTCGTCCCTATGGATTCGTTGGCCATTGCTAGAGCGCAAGAGATCGGCAGGATGGCCTGCGAGTTCCATTGTTCCACCGGGGCCGGGTTGTCGTGGGTAATGTCGTAGAGCAGCGCCTTAGGCTTGCTCGAGTACAGCATGCTGACTTTCCTTCCGTCGGGCAAGTACTGCATCTTGGTCACATCGCCCAGCAGGTGTTCCTGGTCCCCCGCGGTTTTCAGTATGCGCTCGGCGAGCTGGCCCGCGTTCTGTGTGTAGATGGACTCGCGGATGAGCGCGTTGAGACCGATGCGCTTGGTATACATGGCGTCGATGGCCGCGTCGCCGCTGAAGAGCTCGGCGAAGACGAACAGGTTGGGGTTGATTGATCTGGCGTAGTTCACGAAATACTCCAGAACGTGGATCGGAGTGGAGTGGCAGTTGTCGATCCTTATCCCCTGGAATATCGAGGCCATGTTGCCCACATACTTCTCCATGTGTGACCAAACGTAGGGACTGTCCTCCTTCTTGGCTCCGTAGAAGAGCTTGACACTGTCGTCCCAGATGACGACCATCCGGCGAAGGTAGTGGAATGTCAGGGGCGAGGCGAAGTCTGCCGTAACCATGGTCCAGCCGTTGTGCACCATGACGAACTCGTCCGGGCTCCGCGAGGCCGAGCCGCCCTTCACCTGCGTAAAGTAACGCTTGACCATCAGGTTGTCGGGGGTGATTTTGGTGTTCTTCAGAGTGAGTTTCTCGTACCGGATTGCCCCCTCGATGTTTCCCAGAGCCTCACGCATGAAGCCCTCGTACTTGACCCGCCAATGGTCGTTGCACTTGTCGAGGTACATGTTCAGCTCTTTCCACGCCTCTGCCTTGTTCGCCTTCGTCGTCTTTGCCAGGATTATCGCACCCACCTTGTCAATGTCCACCTATTCACACTATCGCGCAAAAAAGTACATTGACTCCGTGGGGCTTCTCGCCGTAGCCGAAACTGTGTCTGAGAATGTATTCCACAATGTCGACCTTGGCAGCCTTGAGCTCGTTGAGATTGAGCGTTTCCGCGGTCTTCATGAAGTCCTCGAACTTGGACTTAATCTGCTCCTTGTTGTACATGAAGTACTGTTCCAGCGGCAGCGTCTTGATCCTCACAGCCAGCGCCGCGATCACCGCGCGTAAGTCGGTATCGCTGGCAATGTAGGGAGCCGCGGGACACTCTGGGACCTTTTTCTGCGAGTATGCCTCCGAGAACTGCACAAGGAACTTGTCGAACTCCCACGCCACCTTCAGGAAAGGACAGTTATGCAGATTGTAGGCAGCGTCCGGGTGCTCGACTAGCCAGTCGCTGTTTATGGCAGTGTGGTTGAGCACGATGTCGATGAAGCAGAGTAGACTGTACTTGTCGTGAATTTCGCCGATCGTATTGCGAACGAGGTCGACCCTCTCCTCGGAGCCCAGGCTTGTGTCGTCCATGTACCAGTCGTCGATCGAGTTCTGGTCCTTCAGCGAGTAGAGGCTCCCCGATATCCCGTACTTCTGGATCGGCACCATGTGTATGGCATTGTAGCCGAGCTTCGCCTGCGCGCCAAGGACCTCGGGCCATTGCTTGACCTTGCCGAGACAGCGACTGAGGACTGTCTGCACCACTATCGACTCTGCCGTGATCTCTCCCTGATGGGTGACGAATCTTGGGTGGACCACGATCCAGTCGGGCCGCGTGAAGTCTACCCCAGATAAACGCCCGGATCCATACTGAACATGTTGAGCGCCGTGTCGAAGTACTCGATCTGATAGAAGAAGCTGCCTGGCTGGGCAAAGTGGGCCTCGAACTCGATGCCGCCAAAAGGTCTGACCACAGGCTCAATACGAACAAGGGCCTGCTCGTCGGCCTCCTGCTGGAGCTTCGCGCTGGGATGCTTTTTGAGAGTGTTCATGGTCACCGAGCTCTTGTGGTAGTGCTTGTCTTCGCCGAGCTGTGGCATGTTGATTCTCAGATGGGCTTTGGTGGCAATGGGCGAGCCGGCGCTGATGTGGAAGACCACATGGTCCCCCACCATGATCTGAAGTAGATTTTCGCGCGGATACGACGTCAATCCTTCGTCGTTCAGCTCCGCGTAGTAGGTTGTGCCTTCGTTCTCCGCCTCCTCTTTCATCCGCTTTGTTTTCCCGGATATTTCTATATGATTAAGGATACGGAGGGCTGCCTTATCCATTGCTTAGTTATAAGCGTGGATTCAAATTTGAGTAAAAGGTCAGCTCCATGGCAGAACATATACACTCAATAATGCTGCTGCGGCCACTATGTCACCCTTTTTGTTCGTGGCTCACATTGATGCATGTTCGCATCCCTTTGCCATCCACGCGATTCTCGCAGTGCGAATTCAGTCTTCGCTTATTGATTAGTTTTCCTCGGTCTGAGTCTTGAGATGCGAATACTTGTCGGTCTTGGCCTGGGACACGTCGACGAAGGTGCTAACCTGAGCCAGATTTCTCGCGTCGCTCATCTCGTACTCCAGCCGCTTCTGTATCGCCTTCACCCTCCTGCAGTAGTACACCGTCGCCCCCGCCAGCGCAAGCACCAATGCCCACAGTAGCACTACCATCATTCTCTCAGCCTCACTTACCGACCATCACCCTCGAACTCCTCTGTGCCTTAGGAATCTGCAGGAAGAGCGGACTGTATGCCAAACTGTAGTGGCTGTTGCCCCTGCCAACCGCCGGAGTAGTCGCCACCACAGCGAATCCCAGCTTCCGATCTCGCTTAAAACTGTGCAGCGGATATCTGAACGTCTGCTCCGTCGTATCCCCCAGTTGCTTGGTCTTCCCGTACCTTATCCCGCAGACCGTGTACAGGTTCGCGGTCCCGTCCTCGCTCGCGAACACCGTGTACGTTATGTCCGGTACCTCGGCCCCCAGAGGCGTCTTCTTATAGAGCTTGCCCCAACTGAGGGCCAGCTCGGAACTTTCGAGCGTATACTCGATGGTGCCATAATTTCCCAGGTACATGTCCTCTAATTCGGCAACATCCTTCGCGTCGGAGAGCATGGTCCGGATCGAGTAGTGGATGCTCGTCCTGCCGGTCTGTCCCTCGCCCAGCGCCAGCCCGCGCACCGTGATGTAGTACACGCCTACCTCTGCCTCGATCGACCCGAAAAGTCTTCCCTTGTTCAGTTCGAACTTCTTGATGTCGTACTTGCGGTCGCCGATGCTCGCCAGATTCCTCGTGATATAAAACTCAACCTCGCCGACGCAGGGGACGACCTCGACATATAACCTGGAAGTATTCTGAACACTGAGCTCGTAGACGCTGGTCTCGCCCGCCTCGTTCATCTGCCGCGAGTATTGGTGTTCCGGCTCGATGAGCACTATGCCAGAGGACCACGCCACAACATCGAACTTGTAGCTAGCATCTGCCCGATACTCGCGCTGGGTGACTGCGATAGCGATGGAGCTGTTGAACACACTGCTAAGAGGGAAGGTGCCACCAATCTGCTTTAGCACGTTGTCCCACTCGAGCATCACGTCGTATCTCAGCGGGCTCGGCATCGTCGGGTCGTTCTTAGATATGTGGCGAATGTAGATGACGGGACGGGCGGTGGGGTCCTCAAACCGGGCGAAAACGCTCAGTCTTCGCTCGTTGTCCGGGCTCATCTTGATCATGGGAATACTGTATACGAAATATGCGAGGGGCTTGTTGAGGCTGACCTCGCTCGTCTGCGGCAGGCCCTCGCCCAGTCGCACCAAGTCCTCTCCACTTGAGATGGTTATGGTGAACTCGGAATCCTCGGTGGCGTTCAGCGTGACAAAATAGGTGCCAACGACGAAGTGCGGGTCGGTGGGGTAAATCGTGAGGGCGAGGCCTGAGTCGACGGCCCAGGTCTCGGCCTCGGTAGGCTCGGTGGCCACCTTGCCGTGCAGTCGGCCGTAGAAGAGATTGATGCGGACGCCGATCTTGGCTTGGGAGGCGACCACGAAGGCGAGTCGCTTGACCTCGTTGCGCTCCATCCTGTATCGGAACGGCTCCGAGACGCGGAGGTACGTGTAGTCGGTCTCGCTGGTGTACAAAATCGTGATATCGTAGTCACTGTCCTCCTGCGTCTCCACCGCAACCAGGTAGTATCCGTCGTCCACGAACCCGCGATCGGCCCTATTCACTCTGAGCGCGTTGACGCTGTTGCTCTGTATCGACGACCACGTGCTCCTCATCTCGGTCACAGGAAGCTTCTCCAGCACATTGGTCTCGCGCAAGGTTTTCACCGCATTCGCCCGGATTGACGTCCTCCCCGACCGCAGCGTCAGGGCTATCAGGAAGCTCTGTCGCTTCCATGAGTGGAACATGTAATATGTCACCTTCCCTCTCTCCTGCTGCATCCTCGCCGGCACACCTACCGACATCTCCTGAATGCGGGAGGCCGACGTGGTAACGGTGAGCGAGTATGTGCAGTTCTGGAAGCCGTAGACCGCGATCGAGTACGGCCCGGAGAAAGGGACATGCTGGTCCGAGAAGAAGAGGTGGTCGGGCGAAATCTGCAAGAAGTCGCTGCGGTATCCCGAAAGTCTGAAGTCTGCATTCTCAACGTTGGGGAGCCGTGTTTGTCCCTTGTTCACGTAAAGGTCCGGATCGCCTGCAGAGAGTGCGGTCAGAGATACGCTGATCGTGCAGTCGTTGCAGGTCACGAGAAAAGTATAATATTTGTATGCCTTCTCTCCAACGAAGTCGGTCACAGACTGTCCGTCGCTTAGTTGGACCACCTTGCTGCTGGCCACTATTGTGAATTCGCTGCTCGTGTCATCCTCCCTGCTCCCTGTGTCCGTGAGGTAGTATACGCCGATGTAGATCTGACAGAAGTAGCCGCACTGTTCCAGCATTGACCTGGGGATCGAGATCACCTCCGCGCCCGCCCTTCCCATCGAGCTTATGTTGTAGTCGATGAAACCCTGGCGTAGGCCTGGATTTTGCCCTTCTTGGGGTACACCGAGATGATCAGACTCGAGTTGGACGCGGAGGGGGAGAAGGTGTAGATCTGCGGGTCCCACGGAGTCACCGTGCCGAACTGCGGGATGCCTTCCAGCAGATTAGAGATCGGAACGTAGGTTTGGGTGACGACGAGACTGTAAGCACAGCCCTCCTGTGCGGCGCAGATGATGCTGATGTAAAGTGCGCATTGGTCCATGTCGATGGCGTTCGGCCGGCATTGGGAGTTCTTCTTCTGCAAATCGACCAGAGGGACCTTTATCGAGTCCGCGCCGACCTTCGCCGATATGTAGTCGGCGTTCCAGGCGGAGGGTGCCTTGTTGCTCGAATTAGCCGAGATGTAGAGGTCGGGGTCGCCGGAGAAAGGTGTCACTGTGACGGTGACGATCCCCGTGAGATTGACCACGTTGTACCGGTAGTTCGCCGGCTGCATAAGAGTGATGTTGCCGATTTCGGGCTGGCCCTCGACCAGCGTGGCGAGGAAGGCGCCCGTGGTGAACTTGAGACTGAAAGTGTGCGGCTCCGGACTTTCTCGCGAAGCCTTCATTACTAGCACGTTGTAGGTTGCATTCGATCTGTAGTTCTTCTCCGAGGCCAGAATCTGCAGCTGCGGCTCCGACCCGTCGAAGCTCCAGTTATAGCTCTTCTCCGTTGGGATGGTGTTTACTCCCACGTATACCATGTAGTATCCGGTCACTGGGGTCAGTGTAATGCGGATGTCGCGTTCGGCGCGGGGCGGGAAAGTGGTGGCGAAGTGGTACAGCAGGCTGTCCGTTCCCTCGGTGCTTCCATTAATGACCCCGGTCAGCGGCTGGCCATCGTAGAGGCGGATTCCTTTAGAGACGCCGGAGGACCCGATGACGGAGAAGTGGAGCATATAATTCGACTCGGTAAATCCGAAGACCGATATGTGGTACGTCGCATTAAGGTTTCCGTCCTTAGAACGGTTGAAACTGATAGTGTCCGTGAGGAAGTTCTCAAGCCTCGAGCCACGTTCGGCCAGCAAGCAGCCGCAGAATGGATTAACGCGGGAAACGTATAGGTCGGAGTCACCGTTGACGGAGTCGAGCTGAATCCCGACGAAACGGACGGCGGGGTCCTCGACTGCGAAGACGTAGTTGCGGAACTGGTGCAATCCTACGTGGCCAAACACCGGCACACCCTCCGCGATCAGCAGTTCCACTTCTTCCTCCCCTAGAACGCTCAGCGAGAAGTTCGAGTCTTGCACTCCGTAGACTCCAATCACGTAGCTGCACTTCTCGCCCGCGGCGCAGGCTGCCGGATTGAATGTGGTGGTGATATGGTCGATGCTCGAGGTTCTCAGCGATCTGAGCACACCATTGGCGTTCAGGTCGGCTTTGGCCAGGGTACATGCTGGAACAGAGGATGAGCTCTCGTTGGCCGGAGACCTGCAGTATTTAACGTAAAGATCAGCATTGCCGTTGATGGAGTAGAGGGAGAAAGAGGTCTTGTTGCGATATCGGCGGCTGACCGCGTCGACCACGTACTCGAACACCTTTAGTTCGCCCTTACGAACAGAGGTGGTGCGAGTCATGCCGGAGGCGGTGGGGATGTGCGGGTGGAGGGCCCCGGTGAGGCTGCGCACCATCAGGTTGTAGACCGAGGTGTAGTTCCCGTGAATACAGACGAAATACGGTCCGGTCGGGGAGCCCAGAGCCCGCCGCTGTTCGGGGGTGATGCTCAGCACCTCGTCAAAGTTTCCCCGGGACGAGAAGGCGAAGTTCTCCAGCTTTGCGGGCATGGAATGAGGATGCACGAATATGTCGGGGTTGCCGCTGAACACCGTGAGTCCGGCCTCGAATGTGGATTCTGCGTCCTGAATCATGTACGAATAGCAGTTGTTCTCGTCGAACCTGACAGACTCGAAGAGACTCACTGTGGACTCATGGATCGGAGTGACCTGCTTGCTGACGTGGTAGATTATGCCATAGCTCGTGGCCACCGCCGAGGTCACCAGCACCCTGTACATGCAGTCCTTGCAGAATATCCTATCTTCGCTCTTGTAGACCCGCGCAGCCAGGCCCTGCCACGTGGGCAGACTGCGCACAGGCGTCTGACTTGACGGCACCGCACCGGGCTCCTTCGCCGGCAGCACGAACATGCGCACCTTGCTCATTGTGTTGGCCCCAAGAGTGAGCAGCACGCTGACCGAGTACACATCAGCAGTGGCTGGAATGAAGAAGCTGAATATCCGACTCTCGTACTCCTTGAGTTCGCCCTCGGTTTCTAGTCCCGCCTGCAGGGTCTGTTCCTCCTCGGCCCTCAGTGTGACTTTATACTCGCACTTGCGCTGGCAGAACACGGCTACCCAAATTTGGTTCGCGCGGACTAACTGGAGTAGATTGCGGCCCCGGGAACAACGGACTCCCTGGGAACCACGCACAGGTCCTGGCCGAAGGCGCTGCATCTCCAGGTGTTATTTGCCACAGTTGGACGAGGCGCACTCTACGCTATGAAGTAAGTGAGAGTACGATGGAGATGTAGATGTCGGGGTCGGCGTTCTCGCTCGTGCCCACCACATCGAAGATCAGGTACGCGCTTCCGGGCCGCAGCCTTGATGGCACAGAGAAGTTGTAGAAGGCGTACCCGCCGTCCCCCAGAGATTGGAGCTCGGTAGTTCTGTCCAGATGAAGCTCCTGGTCGGCAAGTGCGCGGATAACCAGTAGCAAGACCAAAAGGTAGATTGGCATTCGTGACATCCTTAATAATAATATTATGACGCGAACGGCCTCGCCTATATTCTCCGCAGTCAGATTCGGTGCTAATGCTAATTCCGGCTTGCGTGCGACATACACGTAGATAAGTATGGACGATAGTACACAACGCATACGTGTGAGTGCTAATTAGCCACACCTCACATAAGGGAGTCACTTGCGAATCGCGCCAGACTGGTTCTGCTGGCTGAGATATTCTTTGATGCTCTGCACGTTCTTGCACACTTCATACGGAATCAGCGTCAGCATCGACCGTGTTCTCCATATCTACTGGGTTCGCAACAAAGGGTACCTCGTCGCTGAGTTTGTTGATAAAGGGGGACCAGAAGGCGAGGTAGCCCAGGAGAAAGCCGAAGAGGAAGCACAGGTAGAGGATGATCCGCAGCCGCACGTCCGTGCTCTGTCTTGAAGAGTGGCTGTCAACGATTGAGTCGACGAGGTAGCGCAAGGCCGGGTCCGCGATCTCGAAGATAGAAGTCTCCATTGCAGTGAAGGAAGAGGAAAACAACAGCTGCTTGTTGACCGCGGCGATCGTGGCAGATTCCGACATGTTCAGGTCCGCGATCGTTTTGTACGACACTAAGACATCACGGGCGGTTTCGATGAAGTTGACGATGACCGGATGCAGGCCTTCCTTGGTGGTGCCCTCGAGCAGAGTCTCACAGTCTGAGGAGATATTGAACTGGTCCTTGTAGTTGCACAGGTTGTTCCGCATCACCGCGATGTACGTATTCTGGTAGCTGTCGGAGAAGATCTTCGCATTTTCGTTGTGGCCGATCTGCATCTCCTGCGCGATCCCGTACAGGTCCGTTATCTCCCTCAAAGCCAGATAGTCGAAGGTGGCGGAACTGCTGAGGGTGAAGATGCGGCCGAAGCCTACGAGGCCCTGGAAGACTCCGATGGCATGGGCCGTCTCAGAGTGACAGATTGCGGTCGCGTTCAGTTCTCGGCTGTACCCGCTCACGTCTCGCAGGTATATGTATCCGAACGCGAAGTTCACCGCAAAATACGACGCGACCAACAGCATGGTGATGCCGAAGTACACGTAGAACGCGGTGTTGTTAGTCCTGTTGTTCTTGTAGCGGCGACCGTGGCCAGAGACAGAAGCGCTTGGGCCGGAGGCAGGTCCCATCGAGGTTCCTGGCTGGGCGGTCGCCTCGTCCATGGCAACACTTGACTCTCCTGCGGCCGACATGGCCTCTGTGTCCTCAGTCTTGGTCTGCGCGACGAAACGTTCACATTTCTTCTGCAGCTCCCTGACAGTGCCCTGCGGAAGGTCAAAGAACAGGGTCAGCACCGCCAGTCTAGTGCGAGAGACGCTGGCCACGATGGGGAACAGGATGACGACGGTGACAACAAGGATGGAGAGGGCGACTGCGAAGATGATGATGGCAGACTTGGTCTTGTCGGTCCCCCGGTCGCTCAGCTCCTTGATGTAGAAGTTCGCCGACTGCTTCATCTTGTCGTACAGGTCAGAAAAGCCGTTGTAGAGGGCGAAGTAGATGTCGTCGTTGCTCATGGTGTATTTCGCGTTGTTCGATATCGCCAGTATCGTGAATATCTCCGATGCCATCTGCTGGATGCCCTCCGACAGTGTGTAATATTTGTCGCTGCTCGACTCGCTTGAGCTGTTGACGTAGTACAGATAGACGCACTTGTCGTGAAACAGGTCGGAATGGGCGCTGCTGAGCGAAAGCGTGTTCAGACTGATCACGTTCTGCAGCGCGAAGTATTCCTGCAGCGAGGCGTCGATCTCGTACTTGCACGCCGCTACCAGGTCCGTTGTCAGCGTGCCGTTATTCTGCATGAGCACAAGCTTCGTGATGTAAAACACCATGCGCATCTGCGTCTCCACCTGTCTGTAGCTGTCCCTTGCCATTTCCACGTTTGTCTCCATATCGCTATACTGCACCACGGCTAGTGCGAACTCTGTGGATGCGATGGCGACCAGAAGCAGTATCATGGCGTACCCAGCATATCGGAGATTGCGAACGGCCACAGGAGTGGTGCGATCGTTGAGGGTGCTGTCGAAAATCTTGCGGGACTTGAGGATGGAGAAGGCGTCCTCATGCTTGATCTGTCTGTCCTTGGCCTCCTCAATATCCTTGAGCTCCTCCTGCTGTATCTCCAGCAGCCGCGACTTGGGCGCACTCACACGTTCCCTCCGTCCGTCCACCAGTCTGTACGTTTCCACGCCCTCCGCAAACGCTCTCTTCTTTGCCTCGAGAACAGCCTGAAGCTGGGCAATGGTTCCCTCCTGAGGGACGTCAGGCAGACCGGAAATCGCGCTCGTATTCAGGTGCGACTCGTCCGACTTTATCGGCGAGTGGCTGCTCACCGACCGGTCTCTCATTATGTTGACGTAGCCGCTCATCTCATTGGCGATGATCTTCTGCGCGTCCCCTTCGCAATTTTGCTGGATGTACTTCATCCCCAGGGGATCGAATGCGAACTGGAAGTTGGTGTTGGCCTTTTCCTGCTTGAGCGTGCCCAGGGCGATCCGCTGCTCCTCGATCGGCTCTAGTCTTATGATGTATCCACAAGGATGGCCGGCGAACGGGACCTCGGTCATGATGCAGTTCATCCTGACGCTTTTCTTGGAGGCCTTGACGCGCAGCTTCCTTCCTGGGGCCTCCATGGCGGTGGTGGCGCTTTCGCCAATGTGGGACATGGCCCCGGCGCGGTCCCGGTCGGCGGCCTCGGATAGGTCGGGCTGGAAGAACTCGAGGTTCCCGCCGTTCTTTGACTGGTACTGTCCTGCCATGCCTTTCTCCTGCAATCCGGGGGCGAGCGTCTGCATGGACACTCTGTAGTTCCTGAGAATGTGGTTGGTGAGACAGAGGGACTCAATTGCCTTCGAGCTGACGCCCACGATGTCTTGCTGCTCGTTCAGCAGCAGATACGTCACGTTCAGTCCTCGCTTATCAGTTTTGAAGGTGGCCACGAAGAACACGCCCTGGTTGATGGAGATCACCACGCGGGCCTGGAGGGGCAGCGGCAGTAGATAGCCAGACTTGTGTCGGCCAAGAACGAACTTGTCAGATTTGCTGCTGCTGAGGCCGAGGGCCTCGACGTTTTCGATGCCGTGCTGGAGGATGGCGTCGTGGTTCTTGGCGTAGAGCTCGGGCATGAGCATGTTGATCTTCTTGCTCGTCAGCTCCGGCTTCGTGTACCCGAACAGTCTGCATGCACTCATGTTGAACTGGAGGATCTCGCCCACCTTGCCCTGTTCGCCGCTCGCCACCACACAGGGCGTCCCGTCCGCTCCGCCCATAGTGGCACAGATGTCGCCCATTCCCAGCGCCGCCGCGTCACCTACCACATTCGACATCATGTTGTTCCTCGATATGTCGTTGTCCTTCGCCTTTGCCAATAACTCCGCACCATCCTCGGCGTTGTTGAGGATCTCGATGAGGTAGTCGGCATACAGCTTCAGGGCCTTGGGCACGTTTGGGTTTATCTTGCGCACCTTGTTCCAATGCTCCTGCACTGCCACCACAGTCGCACTTATCTTTATCCCCGTGGCATCCAGCTTCCCCAGGTCAGGCTCGGGCTCCTGCAGTTCCATCCAGAACTCCATGTGAAGGTACGCTGACTTCTCGATCGCCTCCTTGCACTGCTGAAGACAGTTTTCGTATGCGAGCATGGTCACCACGTCCATGATGGTCGCGCCCTCGCTCGCCTCCATGGTCTCGTCCTCCAGCATCTTCCTGTACCGGTACACGAGAAATTGCTCGTCGAACTGCGGGTTGGCCTTCTCCGCGGCCGCGAGCTCCGCGATCGCCGTGGACTTGTCGTTCAGTCTGTCCTTCATGAACAGCGCGTATCCGATGTGCAATGCGCTACTGGTTGGGAACTTGGACACCCCCTGGGCGAAGAGCTGCTTTGCGTAGCTCATCAAAAGGCCGAAGCTCTCCGCATTTGCACGCTGCTGTTGCTTCTTCTTCTTCTCCTTGAGACTCTGGATGAGGTTATTGGTGTAGGTCTTGATCGGGCAGGTCACATTCGTGCAAGACTCCTCATGATTGAACATGAAGCCGCTGAGTTGGACCGCCGCCTCTCTGTTAGCCTCTTTGTACTGGACAATCTCGATGTAGTATCGGATCTTGAGGTACCAGTCTGCGGGATCGTCGCAATCGTCGAGAGTTTTGAGTAGCAGATAGTGCTTGCGACTGGCTCGGGTTAGCACGGCCACTGCAACTAGCGGCACCGCCATGATGAAAATCTGCATCCCGCCCGTGAAGTTTGTGTTGTCGCTTATCATCACGATCAGCAGACAGAAGCAGGCCCACATGAAGAGGCCGTTGATGATGTCCGAGGCCATGTTCACCCTATCTTGATAATACGGCTTCTCCTTCTTCATCTTCGCATAGAGGAGCATGGAGCCGCCGAGCATGTACAGCGTGAGGACCCAGCGGTACTGGTCCTGGACAAAGAATGTGGTGAGCAGGATACCAATCAGCTTGAAGAGGTTTTGCCAGAGGTCGTTCCTCGAGTGGATGCGGGCCGAAGGGTCGTTGGACACCGCCTTGGTCTCGAACAGCGTCAGCACCACAACGATCGATATTCCCACGAACACCAGGCACGTCACTATCCCGAAGATGGCGTGAAGGATGTGGAGGTCCTGCCAACATCTCACGTCCTCGAAGCTGTAGTGCACAAGCACACCGCCCTCATATTTGCATTGCATCACAGAGAGGAAGAGGTCTACGGTTACTGCGATGCGATTTTACAGACGAACGGCATGAAGAGCACTGTGACAAGGAAGGCCAAGGCGTGGCGAAGGAGTCGCAGTGGCCACATCACCGCTACCTGCTTATTTGCGAACATGTAGACGGCGTAGATGATGTCGATAACAATGAGGGCCACGATGCTCACAGCGGCATAGAAGATAACGAGGTAAGAAACCCAGCTGACGAAAGTGCACCAGTAGGCGATCTGGAAGACCTGAAGGAAGCTTTGAAAATAGGTGGTCACGTTGTAGCCGTGCCAGGGGAAGTTAACGTTGGGGTTGAACACAAGACTGAAGAGCTGGCAGGCCTGGACCAGCTTTATTCCGTACAGCTGCCAGCTGGACTCCTGCTCGGTCTTCAGCATAATGAAGGTGATGCCAAAGATGGTGTCCTTCAGCTCGTGCTCGAGCCTCTCAAACGCTGACTTCTCAGCATCAGCGTCCTTCACCTTCAGCATGGAAATCTGGTCCTTGTGTGCCATTGATAAGGCCGCTTTAATAATAACTTTGATTATCAGTGAAAGTATGGAAACGCGTATAGGCCTTGGCGATACAATGGGTTTCTGCGTAATATCTTTTCCCGTATTCCATAGTTACCCAGCCTAGCCTCAAATAAAATTTCGATAATAATTTTCAAGTCCTGTTCGTGCCTAACGCGTAACTCTGTACGCCGCCCCTGGCCGGTCGTCCTGCACGAGGCAGCCGTGCCCGTCCCCAGGCTGGTCCTCACCGTCCTCGCTGCCCCTGTCCGCCTCTCCGTTCCTTTCGCGGCCCTTCCTAACGCCCAAAAAGTGAAACTGACGGCTGCATCGGATGGCCGTCTCGAGTTACTTATGAGTTAAGGCGCAATATATAACTGGGGGACCATGATGTATTATTTGCCGGTTAGGCTAGGATATTATAATTTCATTGAAAATTTAGAGATGGCACAAAAAGACCAACTCTTGCATATGAAGAATAAGGACGATGAGGCCGAGAAAACAGCCTTCGAACGGTTCGAGCAAGAGCTCAAGCAAACCATCTTCGGCGTGCTCTTCCTTATTCTCAAAGACGAGGAAACCACCTTCTGGAAGGTCACTATCCTAATGTTGGTGTGCGAAATACAGGCTCTCGTGCTGATATTCAACAAGGTGATCAACTACCCCTGGAAGAACGGAGACTTCGCCGTTTACTTCAAGGGCTTCTTCCAGATCTTCACGATAACGTATTGGTGCTCCCTGCTCAACTGGGTCGCCTACCTCATAATTTTTTACATCGGCGTCTTCCTCCTCGCCGTTATTGTCGTCGTCATGGCCTATGCGGCGTACCTGTTCTCGCACAAGCAGTTCACCGTGATGTGGCCATACAACATTCTCAGAGCCATCTGCGGCCTCTGCATCACTGTGCTGTTCTTCCCCTTCATCGGTACCCTCCTCGCCTTATCCAGCCCGAATAGACCTCTTCTCCTCGATATTCAAATGCACGACAAGCAATGGCGCGTACAGACATTACGCGTTCTCTGATACAATCTGCTGGCAGGACATGCACATCTTGCATGCAGTGGCCGGCGTAATCGCATTCGTGGTCTTTGTCGCCATCTGCCTGGTCATCGTGCTGTGTCTCTTCGAGACCAAGATAAGCTCAAGCGACCCGTCGGCCCGGGCGAATGCGAGGAACGAGTTCTGGAGCATGATGTTCAAGACGCTGTGTGTGCTGCTGGAGTCGTTCTTCATCTCTGACGAGTACCGCTGGGTCAACATCGTCGCCTTCGCTGCAGGCGGCATTGTTCTCTATATCAAGCAGAGGAACGACAGGCCGTACTACAACGATATGGTGAACATAGTGGCGGACATCAATAACGGGGTGTTCATGTGGTCGACCTCAATGCTGACCATCGTCATGGTCGCCGAGAATGACAAGTTCGAGGGCGGAATCCAAGCCTACCTCATGGGTCTCCCCTTGATTGTCCTGCTTATGATCACCAAGGGCGACCCCCGCCGCGATGTCCTCCTCAAGTCTATCGATGAGTACGACAGTGGCGAGCAGTGGTACAACAAGCTGCGCTACTACATCTCCTTCATCCAGCGCAAGGAAATGAGTCGCGATGTCTCGGTCCAACTCAAGGGCTACATCTATAACCACGAGGAGAAGTGCACCGCACCCAACTGTCCTCTCAAGGTCTACATCACCAACGTGACCTCCATGATAAAGGACAAGAAGAAGAAGCAGTCGAAGGCGGCAGCAGAGAACTTCATGCTGCTGATGCGATTTGCCAACGTGCTGTTCCTCCAAGGAATCGCCAAGTTCCCGAACTGCACGTCGCTGCGCATTGCCTACTCCTTCTTCCTCAAGGAACGCATGGGCAACCGCACGCTGGCCATCAACGAGCTGCTTTCCGCCGAGAAGATTCATCCCCCGTTCGACGAGCAGTTCGTCATCTATCGTTACCGCAAGATGATCGAGGACGAGATGGCCGATGTCCAATCGGACAACCAGGGCGGACAGCTCGACGCAATTTCCGCTATCGCCTACGACAACTACTTGAGACAGTTCAAGGAGGCGATAGAGCGAACTGCTCTCCTGCACATGGAGTTCTGGCTGGAGGTGCTGGAGGCCGAGCCGGACCTGGGCAAGCTGGACAACACGGGGTCGAAGATCCATAGCTCCATCGTCTTGGTCGAGGACTACTGGGCCAAGCTTCTCAAGGTCAACTCTAACGCTCCCAAAGCCCTAAAGATGTATGCCGACTTCCTTATCGAGATCCTCAACGACGCGGAGGCCGGAGGAGAACTGCTTTCTCGGGCAAAGGAGACCGCCATCGCCCGGCCGAACTACAACCCCAACTCGCTGGAGGCTACTGAGCTCATGGGAATGGGCGATATCTGCGCCGGGATGGGCGGGGCCGACGGCACTCCTTGCATGGTTGCTAATGGCGAGCAGGGAAAGCTGGGGGAGATACTGCAGTTCAACATGGCGGTGTGCAGGACCATGGGGTACACCAAGGCGGAGCTGGCTGGGCGGAAGATCAACACGCTCATGCCCGACATGTACGCGAGGGTGCACGACAAGATACTGCAGAGATGCATAAACAGCAACGAGGACGTGACTGCGGGGGGCTCCAAGGACATCTTCGTACTCGCCCGCCACAAGTCGGGATACCTCCTCCCTCTGTTCCTCCAGGCCCGCATGATGAGTCCAGTGACACACGGCACGCTGTTCGTGGCCACACTGAAGCCGGAGAAGAAGGGTCTGAACGTGTGCTACCTGCTGCTGAACGAGCAACAGGACGTGGTTGGTGTCTCCTCCCGCTGCGTCAGCACCCTCAAGTTGACCTGCAAGCTGCTCAAGAACTCGCGCGTCTCGTTCCAGACCCTTGCGCCCAGCATCCAGGACAAGGCTGCCATATCGCAGTACACCGCGGCCAAGTCTGGCGGGCTCCTTGAGTTCTTCCTCCCCGATGCTGCCCTGGAGGAGGACAACGCTCAGTCCAATGCCCAGCTGCAAAAAAGTGAGCTGATCACTGAGAGCACGCAGCACATCGAGGCTCCCGCCAAGAAGCTCCGTGTCAAGGCCTCCAAGGAGTCGCTGCAATTCATGTGTGTGATCAGCGAGATCGTGCTACTGGGGGAAGTATCGGGATACGTGGTGCGTCTGGAGTCCTCAGACGATGCCAAGGATTATGCGTTTGCCTCGAAGGTGGAGAAGCTGCCAAAATACCCCAACATCCAGTTCGTCTTCGACCCCATCGAGATGCGCTACATCCAGCAGGATTGTCTCGACGATGCCCAGAAACGAATCGCCGACGAGACCAGCGCATATGTGAACATAATGAGGGACCGGTCGCACAGCAGCATATCGCCGGCGAAGTCGGACGACGGGAGCAGGATGGACACGAGCATGATTTCGGCAGTGCCGGCCGGGCCCATGGACGAGGTCACGCAGATGCAGCAAGGACTGCTCAAGAGGAAGGCCTACGGCGACGGCATCCGCACCAAGCGGCTGGTCGATGGCGAGGAGGTCTACGTTGAGGGCGTCAAGTGCAGACTCATCGAGAAGCAGCTGGAGGACGACCAGGACCAGGAGGAGGCAAAGAGGCGGGAGGGCAAGATCGAGGACAAGAAGGACGACATCTTCCAAAGTAGCCTCAAGTCGAAGAAGGCGTTTAACGCGGCTCTGAACGAGAAGTCCGTGCCTTCATCCATCAACAAGCTCAAGAAGACCGGCTACGTAATCCTGCTGGTGGTCCTCGCACTGGCCAGCACCGAGTTCGGACTCATCCTGACGGAGTTCAAAGACATCGGCGATAACATCAACATGGTGAAGTACAGCCGACTGAGAATCGCGATACAGATGAAGCTCGTGTACTTCATTAACAAGATGGTCCTGATGGTGCGGAAAACGGACCCAAGGTATCCGAAGAACACCTCGATCTACAGTAACGCAGCAAAAGCGAACATGACCGCCGCCCTGAACGAGTATTACGCAGTGCAGAACATGATGACCCTCAGCACGCTCTCTTTGAGCAGCGAGAACGCGCAGCTGTATTCTGACAAGTGCGTGAGCCTGTTCTACAAGAACTCGAGTCTGGCGCAGACCACAATCAAGACTTACACTCTCACCGAGGCCATCCAGCAGCTCGCATCTGAGGCCTTCACCGTCCTCTCCTTCAGCGCGAACACCAGTTATGCGGTCGGAAACGACGACGTCGACTTCATCCTCTACAACGCCTACGCTGATCTTTACTCCAAGATGAAGCAGTCAGCAGACCTGTTCGTACGAGACCTCAAGAACCGCGGCACAGATAAGCAGATCATCGTGTACTGTCTCTACGCCGCCGCCCTCCTTGTCTGCGTTCTCAGCATCGCCTTCCTGTTCCCTGTGGTCTCCAGCGTCTCCGCCACCCGACTCGACGTGCTCAGTCTTTTCTTCGACATTCCTCAGAACAGCGTGAGAGTGCTGGAGAAGAAATGCGAGAAGTTCGTGGCAAGGTCTAACGACGAGAACGTGGACGACGTGATGTCCAACGAGGGAGAAATGCTGGCGGAAGCCGGCAGCATCGTCGTGGACGGGACCGAGGCGCCCGAAACCGGCAGAACTGGTCGCCACAAGCGCAAGTTCAAGAACAATACCACCAGCAACACAACATTCTACCTCCAGTTCATGTTTGCCACTTTCATCATCGCCGGCTACTTCTCGATCAACTTCGCGTACGGCTACCTGTTCCTCAAGTCGATCTCCAAGTACAGCAGAGAACTCAACGCAACAACCGCGATCCACTCCGAGATCTGCACCTCTTTCAGCATCTTCGAGAATCTGCTGGGCAACCGCCGCATCCCCATGTACAACGAGAGTCAGACCTTCAACTACCTGGCGGGGGATGAGATCTCGAACATGTACAGCATAGCGAGCGAGGTGCAGAACAGCCACAACGACAACGGCCAGGCCTTCACGAGCGATTACCAGGACATGTTCATAAACCTGATGAGAAGCAGCTTGTGCGCATACAGCAACCAATTCAACTTCACGTTCATCAATTCGTGCGACACTTTCCTCGACGGAACTCTGGCCGAAGGACTGCATCCCGTCATCGTCGAATACATCGAGCAGATCCGCGAAACCCTCACCTCCTACAGCACGCTCATTAACAGCACAACCAACCAGACGCTCATCAATTCGACGCTCAGTGGTTACAGCTACCTCAATGGCACGGTGTTCCGGGCCCTGGACACAACAGTTTTCCAGGTCATCGACGTCGCCATGCGCTATCTAGTGGACTCGCTGATATCGAGCTACACGTCGCAGTATGATACGGAGGTAACGAAGCGCATCATCATGTTCATATGCTTCACCATCTTCTTCCTCATCTCCTTCCTCGCCCTCTGGCTCCCCTTCGTCAGCAAGCTCAACGAAGAGGTACTGTTCCCATGTATAACCCGGATTAGATATGGAGAACAAAAACGATGCTGACGCTGATACCGTACGAGGTGTGTAAGAACATTGCGAGCATAAAGGCGTTCCTCAGCCAGCAGAGTTTGTTCGCCAGCAAGCTCCAGACGTAACAGCAACGATGATGATAATCCTTATTATTTGGAGACAATATATACTGGATACTGTGCTAATCAATGCGCCGCATTATGTGTCCGCCTGTGCTACTGATAGTCTCACGCTGCGCTGCGGGGT
>QFZN01011051.1_pt1 | contig 22900 bp, 9 predicted proteins | sample 1740101 | NCBI WGS metagenome assembly QFZN01 (sample SAMN09210849, study PRJNA391713) | Ciliate metagenome, whole genome shotgun sequencing project. | isolation source: combination of 50 Heterometopus sp. ciliate cells from an enrichment culture... | host: Heterometopus sp. ...
ACCCCATCATGCGCAGGCGGAGAAACGCAACAGCAGGAGTTCTAATCAAGTGCCGGCCGAGGTGTTATTTGAATAAGCTTAGATTGTTCTACAACCGCGTTATGTTAGAATGTGGCTTACATCGACGCAGACGCTTTTCGACAGCGCCTTCCCCTTGTTCTTGCTGAACAATGCGTTCTTCCCTCCACCTAGTATGCCCTCGTTCTCGTCTCTTGTCCGCGCCTTCATTCGCTCCGCATTCAGCAGCTTGTTTATCAGTTCCAGCTCCTTCGGGAAAGCCTTGCTGGGCGGAACGCGCGCCATAGGTCGGAGCTGGTCTCGCAGCGAATTTTTCTTCATGTGCTGCTCCTTCTGCAGTTCTCCATGCTTTCCGCGACTCTGGTACACGCCCCATGCGGCCTTGAAACTGCCCAGACTGCGCGGGTCGAGTCGGATGCACTCGCGATTTTCCTTGGCCCGCCCCTTCTGTGCAGGCTCCCTCGTGGGCGAGGCCCGCTTCTTCCCAGGCCGAGACACATATCCTTGCGACGACTTCGGCCTCTTGTGCTGCTGAGGCTGCGGCTGGATCTCATCCACGCTCATTTGGGAGAAGAACGAGACGTCAGGGGTGTACTTGCTGCCCTGAACCTGAGCCTCGGTTTGGCTGAGATGTTTGTGCTGCTTTTTGGGCTTGCTGGCGGAGGGCTCAACCATGCTGCTGTTGAGCCGAGACTTGGCACCAGTAGTGGCGTAGTGCTTGGCCGCAGATGCGCTGCTCTGCTTCTCGCTGCCCCTTGCTATCGAGGACCTATTTGGTAAGTAACGATTTATACCAGCAGGAGGAGAAGGTGATCCTGAACTCTTCAGACTTGATCGGAGTCAGAACGAACGGACATGTGGCGATAGACCGTATTATTGGCTGGAAGGGGAAAGGAGCGGCCCCGCTGAGCGGCTTGATGACCTGAATGTTCTCCTTGACCTCGGCATCTTCCGGCTACGAATCGTTTGCCTGGAGTGATACAATGGCCTGCTGGAGCGGCGAGTGGTGCTTCTGGTAGCTCGAGAAAACGTGTGTAACCAGCGGACACTCTGCGGGGAGGAAGCAGCAGGCGATTTCCAGGGCCTTGGCGTGCCAGAATTCGGATTGTCTGGCGCTGCCGGAGTCGCTCTGGGCCAGGAACCGTTTCTCCGTTGATATGCAGAAGTAGGAGACGGCAAGCAGGGCCACTTTCTCCAGAAGAGTCTCGCGCGTCAGTTCCACGTCGAGATCGTACACCGTCTCCACGTCTTGCAGCGTTATCGGGCTGATCTGCATTATGTTCCCTATGTTCAGACTCGATATCCAGTCGCTGCTCTGCATGTAGCCGAAGAGGTTCCTCACATCAAGACCCGCCGCAGGCTTCCCCGGCGGTCGGGTCGCAGGCGGACCTCCGAGCTCCCCAGAACTGCTCTTCGAATGTGTCGCCTCCGTCACGAATCGGCCCACAAGTTCCCGCAGCACTGGCAGCAGCCGTCTTGAAAACAGCTCGGCTAGTTCTGGCGCCTCTCCTCCGACTATCGGCTTGCCGAGCAACGTGGACCCGTCGTGGCTCGCGTAGCCTTCTGCCACATGCATTGTCTGTGTAATCATCTCGTGCGAATACTTGACACCGTATTTAGCGTGGTCGAGCGCATCTGTGTGCTTGTTCTGCTGGGACAGTATCGCGCAATACTGCATGTGCACTTTGCTTAGATATTTCAGGTGCTTGAACTTCGTGCCTTGACTGTCATTCTGGGTCACCATCTTCTTGACCTGGATTAGACATTGCTTGAGACAGGCGCCGCACTCGGGGAGCTGGCCGGCCTTCTGGTAGCACAAGGCAAGGTTGTGGGAGATGAGGAGCGACATGACAGGACTCTTGCGACACTTGCCTACGCAGAGCTGGTCCAACAACTGCTGCGCCTTCATCAGCATCACCAGTGCCCGGTCAAAGCTGTCGTTGTATATCGAGTTGACCGCGTTTTCAGCCAGCTCGTGAATCAGGACCGGATACGTTTCTATACGTTGGCGTGCTCCCGTGCATACCAAGGGGGACATCGGGGAAATCCTCAACTTCGTCCTCGAACAGCACCTTATCTGCGGAGCCGCGCTTCTGTCCCATGGAAACGCCCTTGGCGGGGAGCGGGTCTGCGAGGTCGCGCGCGAATTTGTCCCTTGACTACTCTGGTGCCATAATTGACGGTACCGCTGGCTGCAAGGTGCCGGTGTTCTTTTTAACAGTAGCCATTTCGTATTTATATTTAAATTATTATCGTCATCTATTGCTTTCCGTTTCCGGCCTCGCATACAATGAGAACAAGCACCCTCCATAATGCATGCATATGCATATCGTGGAATGATGTATAGAGAAGTATCGATTGATCATTGACTTGTGAAGTTAGATTGTGCAACCAGAAGCGGTCTCGGCAGATTTGGCGGAGGTGTAGCCATCCGTGTTCACAGCCTCAACCTTGGCCTTCACCTCGTTTCCTGCGACCAGCGTGAACGTCGCCTGCAGCGTGGACACATCGATCGTGCAGCTGGTAGAGGTGGGCTTGTTGCACTCGGTGGTGGAGAGCGTGTACGTGGAGGTGCTGTCGCGGATGTAGATGTTATAGTAGGAAATGCTCGACCCTCCTGTGACGCTCGGGGCGGTCCAGGCGACTGTGACTGTGGTTCCTGATATGCTTGTCGTCGGCGTCCCTGGCGTTCCCGGCACTCCATTCGGCGAAGTTATAGTCACACTGGAGGAGGTCGCGCCCAGTCCGTAGACGTTCGACGCTGCGTACGCGAACTGATAGGCAGTGGCGCCGGTGATCCCGGTGGTAAGTGTCACGGTCGTTGCGGTCCCAGTATACGCCGTCGCGCTCAGAGTCGACCCGCTTCCAGAGTCCCAGTATAGAGTGTACCCGGTCACAGCGCTTCCTCCGTTCAGACTGCTGCTCAGCGCCTGCCACACGACCACTAGCTGGGTCGCGGTTGAAGTGGTAGTGTCGATTGCGGGCGGATTCGAGGGCGCCAGCGGTTTCGTCTGGGTCGTGACACCACCCGTGGCGGCGCTGCTGATCGTCCCCCATCCTGCCTCATTGTATGCCTGCACCTGCATCTTGATGGTAGTCCCCGGCGTAGTCAGACTGAACGGCGTTGCCCAGAAAGAGCTCATAGGAATGGTGCATGTAGTCGTTGGCTTGACCCCCTCGCTGCAGTAAGCGTTCGCGACGTAAGAGTCCTGGGCCAAAACCTTGTACAGGCTGATCGTTCCCCCGTTTGCGTTTGGGGCTGTCCACGTCAGCTGCACGTTTGTTGTGGCGCTGTAGGCAACAGTCGGGACTGACACCTGGTCGGGGACATTGACAGCCTTGACGGTTAGGGTGTCGGAGTAGGTGCCAGTGCCCATGGAGTTGACGCCGCAATATTTGAAGGCGTAGCTGGTGCCGAGGGTGAGACTGGACACGGTGGCGACCATGGTTGGGGCGTTGGTCTGCAGTGCGGTCCACGTGCTCGTTCCTTGGTCCCATTGTATCGTGTAGCCTGTGATTGTCGCCCCGCCCGTTGCCGTGGTTCCTGTCAGCGTGTTAATGTTAATCTTGATTGACGTGCCCACGATCGACGCATCCCTCACCGGCGGGACCCCAGGCTTGCCCGGAACAGTCGGAATCATTACCCCGCCGCTCGACGCCTCGCTCCAGCTGCCCGTCCCCACAGAATTCGTTGCCGACACTCTTGCAGCCGGGACGTCGTAGTCGGAGTAGCCGTAGGTGGACTTCAGTATGGCAGGAGTCACGTCGCAGTATAGACTGTTGAGCGCGGTCGTGGCGTCGCAGGTCAGACTTACGTATGACAGCGAGGTCTTGTGCATGACCTGGACGTTGTACGCACTGATTGGAGACCCGTTTGCTGTTGCTGCAGTCCAGATTATCCGCATGTTGGTGCCTGATAGCGAAATCGTGGGGGCGGTCATCTTTGACGGAGCAGCGGCTGCTTGGATTGCGACTGTTGATGACCATCCGCTTGTCCCGATGGCGTTGATTGCGCGGTAGCGGAAGACGTAGGTCTGGCCTGAGGAGATTCCGGAGCTGACCGTCGCTGTGAGCGAAAGAGAAGATTGGACGGTCGAGAACGAGAGCGTGCCCGAATCGAGAGCCATCTGAACCTCATAAGCGGTCACTGGACTTCCGTTGGCGCTGGCGACCGCAGAGTATTGCACCGAGATCTGACTCGCCGTGGTCGCAGATGCCACCACACTCGGAGCGGCGGTGGGATCACTCGGCACTCCTGCGTACTTCATGGATGAGGACGCGTCTGAGTCTGCGCTGGTTCCGGGGGCGGAGTTCTTCGCTCTAACCTTGAATATGAACTGATCGCCGAGCGTCGCGCCGGAGGGAAGACACGTGGTTGTGGCACAGACGAAGCTCAGCACTGTGGGATCGGCGTCGCTGCCAGAATTGACCTTCACATACGCGGATGTGCTCGTGCTGTAGATCAGCAGGTCGTAGCCCGAGAGGTCGCAGCCGCCGTTGCTCGAGGGCGCTACCCAGGCCACCGTAATTCCAGAGGTGCTCGTTGAGGTCAAGGTTGGCGCTGCCGGGGTTCCTGGGATCCCGCAAGCCTTCGCCTGCACCTCGGTCGATGCCGTGCTCTTTCCGTTGAAGTTAACAGCGTAGACAAGGAAGGAATAGGTCGAGCCCGCAGTCAGACCAGAGATCATGGCGTAGAGCTGAGAAGGGTTCGAGGACCCGTCGTATCCCTGCTGATATGTGGAGTCGGTTGCCAGCTTGTATGAAACCGTGTAGCCAAGGATTGAGAGCTCGCCGGTTGCAGGAGTAACCGCAGTCCAGCTGAGGTAGACAGACGTGGACGAGCTCTTGCTCACCGTTGCCGTCAGGGTTGGTGCAGACGTGGGAGTCGTCCCGGCACCGATCAGCGTGATGTCGCTGTATGCGCCGTATCCAGCTGCGTTCTTCGCTCTACACCTGAACGAGTACAGCTGTCCGGCCGTGAGTCCGTCGGCAGTACTGACAGTGTATGTGCCAGCGGCCCCCGACTTGACGATAGCGAACGTTGGATTAACAATGCTGGAGCCCATTTCGAGGTCCATCTGGGTGAGTGCCAGTCCGCCTTCGTCGGTGGGCGCGGACATGGAGAAGGTTAGCTGTGTGGCAGCCAGTGTTGTCACGCTCGGCGCGGCCGGCTTCCCTGGGACCGATCCGGCTGTGACTAGCAGGTCGTCGCTGTAGTCCGACCAACCGTTTGCGTTTGCTAGTCTGTACCTGTACTTGTACGTGCTTCCCTTCACTAGCGAAGAAGACGTGTCGGTGTAAGTTGTGAGAATCCCCGTGGTGACTCTGATCACCGTCGAATACGTGGATGAAGCATACAATGCACGCAGCAGCTCGGTCCCCGTCAGTGCACTTCCGCCCGTGTTCGCCGTCGAGACCGTGGGGAAAGTCAGCGTGATGCTCTGCGCTGACGACGTGGTTGCGTCGTATGTGAGGGTTGCCGGCTTCACCGGGACGCTGGCCAGGACGAAGCTCGCGACTGACGATTCAACGTATCCAGCGGAGGTGATGGCGCGGAGCTTGAACTGGTATGTGCTGCCTGAGCTGGTCAGGCTGGCCACATTGTACGTCGTCAAGGTGGGGTTCGCTGAAAACGTCGTGGCGTCGACTTCTGTGGTAACGCTTCCGCCGGCCCCGTCGTTCCTGTATAGCGAGTATTGGGTCAGAGAACAGCCGCCGTCGCTCGTCGGGGGCGTCCACTTCAAGTATAGCGAAGTCGTGGTCGAGGTGCTCAGCGTGGGCGCAGCCAAACCTGACGGCAGTGCGCAGGAGTAGGCCGTAAGTTCCGGACTCGCCAGACTTGCTCCGTTCGCGTTCAACGCCACCACATAGAAGTAATAGATCTTGCCCTTGGTGAGACCGGTGATTGTGACAGTGCGAGTGGTGCTGTCGATGGAGCCGTTGTACACGACTGCCGCAGGGCTGTTGTGCATATACAGAAGATAGCCGGTGACAGGCAAGGAGGCAGAGGTGGCGGCGGCCCAAGAGATTGTCAGACTTGTGCCTGTGGCAGTGCTGTAGTCAACCGTTGGGGTTGCCATTTGGGCGGCCAGCGCGCCGAGTCCAGCCATTATAAGATCGCTCTTGGCACTCTCACCGACAGCGTTGACCGATGTGCTGGCGAACTGGTAGGTGGTGCCCGTGACCAACGTGGTGATTACGGTCTGGTCCAGCGTGTACGTCGAGTCCACCCCATTGTACTGTGTAACCACGGCCAGGGTCCCTCCCAAGACAGACATGTACAGTTTCCTCGACAGAACCGCTGACCCGCCGTCGTCGCTGCTCGGATTGCCAAATTTCAGCACGATAGTCGTTGCGGTGGAGCTCACGTAAATCATTGGGCTTGGGATGCCCGGGACGGTGGCGGCGAGGATTGCCACGCTGGATGCGGAGGAGGAGCCAGTACCGGCGGCGTTGATTCCGACGACGGTGTAGGTGTAGCTCGCGCCGGTGGTAACCGAGGTGCTGGTGTAGCTCAGGGTGGAAGACACGCCGGCACCGTTGTAGACCACAACGGATGTTCCAGTGGCCGTGGCGGTCTGAGACAGGATGTAGCCTGTGGGTGCGGATCCGCCAGTGTCAGACACTGTCCACGCCACTGTGATGGAGGTCTTGGTGGCCGAGGCACTGGTTGGAGCGGACATTGTGGGCGGGGCTGCGGCCACGAAGGAGGCGACTGTGCTGAAGTCGCTGTAACCGAAGCTGGAGAGCGCTCGGACCTTGTACTGGAGCCAGGTTCCGGCGGTGGCGATTCCTGATTGCGTGTATGTCAGCACGCTGACGGCTGCAGACTGCAACAGTGTCCAGGTCGTGTCGGTGCTCGCCTTCCCGTAAAGTTCGTACGTGGTCAGAGTGCTGCCGCCGTCGTCCGAAGGCGCAGTCCATGCAACTGAGATAGATGTCTTTGTCGAGCTCACCAGGGTCGGCTGGGACGGGGCTGATGGCGCGACTGCAGCGATGATCGAAAGAGTTGGGCTGGATGTTCCAGTGCCGGCCGCGTTCACTGCAGACACCTTGACCGTGTAGGTTGCGCCGGTGGTGAGACCCGTGATCCCGCAGGTCGGACTTGTGACAAGGGCGATGCCCGGAACGCAGTTGACTGTTGACCAGCTCGAGGACATGCCGTCGTTTATGTACACGTAGTAGGTAGAGATGGCCACGCCCCCGGTGCAGGTCGGAACCGACCATTGGATCGTGACAGAGGTTCTATCCCCAAGATTACACGACAAAAATTAGTACCGGGTTGTATAGGCAACGGTGGGCGCGCTGGTGATCGTACACGGTTTGTCCGCGGCCGGGTACAGGACGGTGGTCGAGAGGTCAGATTCTCCGACCGCGTTGACCGCACTCACTGCGATCTGGTACGTCGTCCCCGAGGTCAGTCCTACTGGAATGAGAAGCGGGGAGGTGATACCAGAGAAGATGTAGTCCAGGGTCGTGAGCGTTGTATAGTCAGTGGGCGTGCCGAAAGAGCTGCCGACTGCGACGATGTAGAGTCTGTACTTGGTCAGTGCGTTTCCTCCCAAATCAGCCGGGACGGTCCATGCGATCTCGATGGTGCCCGTGCTTGCACTGGAAACAAGACTGACGCTCGCAATCTTCGAAGGCCTGGTTCCTGCGACCAATATTGCTGTTGCAGGAGTCGCACTTTCTCCCACGGTGTTCACTGCGGTGATGCTCAATGTGTAGCTCGCTCCTGCCGTGAGCGAAGTTAGTGTGTACGAGAGGACCTGCGGCGACCCGGTGCCATTGTACACGACATTAAGAGTGGACCCCAAAACGCCACTGTCCCTGCGAACAATGTAGCCAATGATCGGGGAGCCGCCAGTGACGCTAGGCTGGGTCCAGGTCACCTGTGCCGTATTGAGAGTCCGTGCGGTCGCACTCACTGTTATTGCGGGCGCGTTCGGGGCGTTGGCGGCAACTGCGCTGATTTCTGAGGAATAGCTGCCGACCCCCACTGTTGTTGCCGCCGCCACCTTGAAACGGAATCTCAGTCCGATATACGAACTCGCTATGGTGAGACTGTAGGTGACAGCCAGGGCGTTGTCCACGGCGGCGAGGTATGTCATATCGCCGGTATCATGCATGACCCAGTACTTGGAAATCGCGAAGCCACCAGTGCTGCTGGGAGCGGTCCACGAGATCGTCACAGCGGTGCTTGATTGCGACGCGATTTTCAGACTCGTCACCACGCCGGGGACCGTTCCCGCTGTTGCCGTGAAGCTGCTGGAAACGACTCCGCTGCCCGCGGCGTTGGTCGCAAGCACGGTATAGGTGTATGTATTGCCGCCGACGGCAGAGGTGTCGGTGTAGTTTGCGGCGGCGCCTGTGTAGAGCACGTAGTACACTCCAGCTCCGTTGTCCTTGTTCAGAGTGTAGTTGGTGATGGCGGACCCACCATTTGAGGGCGCGGTCCAGGTCAGGATCACTTGGTTCGCCACTGTAGAGCTGGTCTGCGAGATCGCCGTTATCTGCGAGGGCACATTTGCCATGACAGTGGTCAGCGGGTCAGAGTAGACCAGCGAAAGCCCCTCCAGGTTGTTGCTATCGTAAATCGCGTTCGACGCTGCCACGGAGATCACGTAGGACACTCCGGCTGTAAGTCCAGTGATGGTGTACGTCGCTGTCGCAGAGCCAGTCGAAACGGTCGTCGCAGTTGAGCCCATGACATTGTACGTTACGTAGTGAATAGTTATCGCGCTTCCCCCGGTTGCGCCCAAAGTCCAAGTCATGACCAGCTGGCTGCTGCTCCCGCTGACAGTTCGACTAGAAACAGCCAGGGCCGAGACCTTCCCAGGAACGGTGCCTGCGAGCACGCTGAGCTCGGCGCTGGCCGTGGACACCCCCGCGAGATTTCTCGCTGAAATTCGGAACCGATATATGGTGCCCGCGACCAGTCCTTGAGAGACATAAGTGAGTGTCGAAGGATTTGTCGAGCCGTCGTAAACGGTGGCCCACGTTGTGGCCGAGGCGCCGGCGACCTGTTCAAGGATGTAGCCGAGAATCGGGGAGCCGCCGTTGGAGACCGGAGCGGCCCAGGCGACCTTGATGTAAGTGCCATCCGCAGTGGTCGAATTCCTCAGCACCAACGTTGGCGCGCTCGGTGTCCCCGGTACTGATGCATACAGCACGTCGATGCTTGAACAGTACGCTGAGTCGCCCACAGTGTTGCTCACCTTCATCCTGTACCTTATACAGGTCCCCGGAGTCGCACCGGTCACTGCGTAACTTGTGGCCGTGGTGCTGCTTAACAGGATTGAGAACCTCGCATCAAGGCACAGTGCCGACTCCAACACGTAGCTCGGGTTGGTCACCGGGTAGCCCTTTGCGTCCGAGGTGGTGAGGAGGGCCCAGGAAACCGTGGCCGAGGTCTGTGTGACCGCGCTAGATGTGAGGCCTGAGACCGTGGCGGGCAGGTCGCTGGAGTACCCGGTGGTCTGGCCGGTCCACGACCCTGCGCCCACAGAGTTCACTGCAGAGACGCGGAACAGGTAAGTCGTCCCTGCGACCAGTCCGTCGGCCGTGGCAAATGTGTATGTTGTGGAGTAGATTCCGGACTTGACGGTTTCTGTGCCGGAAACAGTGATGCCCACTTGGTACCCGCTTACCAGACTTCCGCCGTCGTCTGAGGGCTCCTGCCAGGCAATGCTGATAGATGTGTGCGACTGTGTGGTCACGGTCAGCGAGCTTGGGATTCCGGGCGATAGACCGACTGTGGCCGTAACTTGTGCGCTGAAGTCGCTGCAGCCAACCGCGGTGCAGGTCTGGAGCTTGACGGAGTACAGGGTTCCGGGCGTAAGGTAGCTGAACACATAGGAGACCGCTGCCGTGCTGTAGGTGTTCTGCACGCCGGTTGACATGTCGCGCAGCACGATCTGGTACATGCTGATCGTTATCGGGTTGCTTGACGTGCCTCCTGTGTCCTCTGCTGTCACTGTGGTCCATGAGGCTGTGAATGCGCTTCTAGTCTTGCTGCCGATCGCAAGGCCGGAGGGACTGATGGGATACAATCCGGGCATGGTAGTGAGGGCGCTGGTGTAGCTGGATGTGCCGGCGGAGGTGACCGTTGCCATTGCGAATGTGTACGATTTCCCCGGCGTCAATCCCGTTGCGGTATAGCTCGTAGACCCGGCTGCAATGCTCACCGTAGTTGAGGTCGTTGCGGCGACATCGGTTATGACGAGAGAGTAGCTAGAAATCGCAGCCCCGCCAGTGTCGCTGGGAACGTCCCATTCGAGGAGCACAGAGTCTCTATACAAAACCGCGCCTTGTCCAAAGTTGTCAGGAGGCTGTGGCTGAACAGCAACCGTAACCGTGACGATCGGGCTGGATAGCAGCGAGGCCCCGAAGGAGTTCCCCTCGTCGTACACCTTGTTGGAGGCGGCGTACTTGATCTGGTACACGGAGGAGAGCTGGATGCCGGTGAGGACGTAGCTTGTGCTCGCGGTGGATCCGACCTCGACGTACGAGTTGCCGTTGACGCTCGCGTAGACCTTGTAGTACGTTATTGCGCAGCCCCCGGTGTCGGTCCCGGTCAGAGCAGTCATGGTGACTGTCAACGAATATTTCGTGAGGGCCGAAATCGTTGGCGCGCTCGTTGGCGCCACCGGCAGTCCGGACGCATAGGCCGACATCACCGTCGAGGGTAGACTCTGTCCTTGTGCGCTGACGGAGTACACGCGGAATGAGTACATTGTGCACACAGTCAGCCCGGTCAGTGCCACGTAGTTGATCCCAGGGTTCGAATTTCCCGAGAACGTGACCGCAGCATAGCTCCCACTCCCTGCTGCGCTCTCGACCACATATCCGGTGAGCGGGGCGCCGCCGGTGTCGCTGGGGATGTCCCACATAAGTGTGATGGCTCCTGACCCCCTGCTAGTCACTCTCAGGTTCGTCGGTGCGGTTGGTATCTCGGCTGCTAATATCGCAGAACTTGCGCTGCTGGAGGAGCTCTCACCGGCCGCATTGGTGGCAGTGACCTTGAAGACGTACTGCTCGCCGGGCGTGAGGCCCGCGGCCAGGTAATCCGTGCCCGACCCCGTGTACACCACCGAATAATCAGTGTCTGTCACCTTCTTCATAAACAGCCAATAGCTCTGAACACTGCCGCCGTTGGTAGCAGAGGGAGCCGTCCAACCAACGCGAATCGAGTATCTGTCCTGCGAGAGAAGTGTGGGCGCGGCCGGAGCTGAAGGCACGCTCATGGGAACGACATTTATGGTTGCGGTGGAGTCGCTTTCCCCGACGGAATTGACTGCAGTGACGGCGTAGGTGTAGCTCGTGCCAGCGGCCACGGTTGAGTCAGTGTATGTGACTATGCTCGGGTCCACTGTCGCGAGCACGGTCAATACTGTGGCTGTGGACAGTTTGCGGTAGACCTTGTAGCCGGTCAGAGCCGCGCCGCCCAGACTGCTGGGAACTTCCCACAGGAGCACGGCCTGCGAACTGCTGGTTGCCGAGGTCGATCTCACGTACCTCGGAACAGACGGGACTCCCGCGATGATAAAGTTGAACGCGCTGCTGAGACTTCCCTTGCCCGCAAGATTGGTGGTCTGCACACTGAAGCCATACTGCGCGCCCGTCGTGAGTCCGCACACGTAGGCTTGTGTGCTGGTCCCCGCATACCTCAGCGTTCCGTCCTGTGTGTACACCTCGTACAGCACTATGCTCGTGCCTCCGTTGTCGGGTGCCGTCCACTGGATTCCGATGCAGGTCTCGGTCTGGGAGCCGGAGACCGCCGTGATAGCGCTGACCGTGCCCGGAAGCGCGGCCGCGTAGAATTCCTTGACATCGCTCGCTGTCCCTTCCTTCGGATTCAACGCGGTCACATATGCCTGATACTTCCTGCCGAGAGTCAGCGTCGCAGATGTGTATTGGAGAACGGCAGGGATGCCGGTGCCGTCGTAAGCGAGGCCGCCGGCTGAGGTAACGGTGTCGATAAGGTACAGCTTGTAGCCTGTCACAGGGACGCCGCCGGAGTCCGAGACTGTGTTCCATCCGACTGTCAGCGAGCCAACGGTGGTGCTGACCTTGGACGATGCGACGTAATACGGCGCGCTCATCTTTGCCGGCACGTCCGCAAATGTTCCCGACACCACGCTGCTGTCCGCGCTAGAGCCCACGCGATTGTATGCGACAATCTTGAAGTTATAGGTGGAGCCAGTGGGCTGACCGGTCAAATTGTAGGCAAGTTGGTCGCCGTTGGTTATGTTCGCAGCCGCGCTGTAGCTCGGCATGCTTCCGTAGTCAGTGCTCAGCAGATAGCCAGCAATGGCGGGATCGGTAGTGGCGGTCAGCGTCGGCTTTGTCCACGATAGAGAGAGCCAGGTTCTGGAAGTGGAGGCGACGGCGAAGGATGTAGGTGCAGGAGGGACTGAGCCGGCGACGAAGCTCACGATGTTCGAAAATAGTCCGCTGTTGACTGAGTTCATTGCTTGCACCTTGAATCGATAGCTCTTCCCTGCAGTGATTCCCGTTGTCATGGTCGCAGTCAGCGCCGTGCCCTGGTACACCTGAATCCAGTTCTCGACCGACGCTGTTCCTGTGCTCTCCTCCTCATCCGCATATAGCATGTACCCCGTTATTGGCACTCCTCCAGCGCTACTCGCGCCCGCCCATTTCACCTGAATGCTTGCTGCGGAGCTGGTAACGAGCTGGGGACTTCCCGGCTGACCTGGCTTGCCCACTGGCGTGCAGTACACCACCGTGCTGTCCGCGCTCTTCCCGCCCTTATTCAATGTGTTCGCCTTTATAGCGATCTTGGAGCCGGTCTGCAGGGAGGACAGGGTGCAGCTCAGCTGGCTCGGATTCGTTGAGTAGTCGCAGCCGGTCACGTACCCGCTTCCCCCGTAATTATCGTACTTCACGACGTATCCCGTTATTAAAGTGCTCGTGGGAGCTGTGACCGCGGTCCAGTTGACCATGCACGAGTCCGCTTGCACATTAGTCAATGTGAGTGTCGGAGCGGAGGGGACGTCGACCGCGTAGAAAACTGCGGACTGGGACTTGTCTCCCTCTCCAATAGAGTTGATGGCAGAAACCTGAACCTTGTACGAGCTGCCGGTCGTGAGAGCACTCAGCGTGTAGGTCAGCACCGTGCTTGCGACCGAGGCCGTGTATACGTCGTTCACGTATATATAGTAGTTCGTCAGACTTGCCCCGTTGGAGTTGCTGGAGGCGTTCCAAATAAAGACGATGCTTGAGGAACTGCACGAACTGAGCTGTGGTGCCACTGGTGGCGGGGCTGGATACAGGCCGATTGTGACACTCAATGTTGCACTTGCGCTGCTCGTCCCAGCAGAGTTCAGCGCCACATACTATTTTTTCCAGGTTGTGAACCAGACTTACGTTGAACTTGTAGGTAGAGCCAGGGTTCAGATTCGCCACGTACGTCTGCGTTGTGCTCGGGTTCGTTCGCCCGTCGTATGCGATTGTGGAAACTGTGGAGCCGGCGCCATTGTTCATGTACAGTATGTATCCGGTTATCTATCGTGCACACGGTCAGATCGCTATATCAATACAGGGATTGTCGAGGTCGGGGCGGACCAGCTCAGTCCGATCGAGGTGAGCGTCCTTGACCCGCTAATGATAGAGAGACTGGTCAGGGCACTGGGGACGGCGGAGGCGTATTGGGTGACCACAGCGCTGGCCGTGCCCTCGCCCACGGAGTTGCTGGCGGAAACCTTGAACGCATACGCGGCGTCGGCTGTCAGGCTGGCGACCTGATTGGTGAGTGTTGCCGACGAAATTCCCGCGACCGAACTCCATGTGTATGGAGAGGTGTTCGATGAGTAATAGAGTGTGTAGCTGCTGATCAACAGCCCTCCTGTGCTCGCCGGAGTCTGCCATGTGACTGTGATGCTACCGGAAGCCGTGGCGGAGACAGTGAGATTGAGTGGCTGTGAGGGCTTGGTGGCAGCAACAACCTGAAGGGCTGAACTGTTAGAGCTTTCCCCCACTGCATTTACCGCAGAGACTTTGTAGTTGTACGTGTATCCGATCAATCTTCCCTTGGAAACGTAGCTGGTGATGTCGGGCCGACTTGTGCCATCGAAGGCCAGACTGTACGCCGACTCATCCGAACGACTGGCGTAGAGCTTGTAGCCGGTAAGACTGGAGCCTCCGGTCGGCGGGGCGACCCACTGCACCTCCAGACTGACGTAGGTGGAATCTTCGAGGTATCGGTTGGCAAGAGTGGGGGCATCGGGTGCGGTCGGCACTACGGCGGCGACGAAGGTCACCGTGTCGCTTGTCGTGCCTTCGCTCACAGAGTCCACTGCAGACACCTTGAAGTCCACCTTCGTTCCGGTTGTAAGACTGCTCACGGTGTAGGTGCGGATGGATGCATCGGTGATCGAATAGGAAGTGAAGATGCCGGTCTGTCCCGAGTCAACATACACGTTGTATCCAGTTATCGAGAGTCCGCCGTTGGAGCTGGGCTCGACCCACTTGATCGTGATTGAGCTGGTAGTGGAAGCACTGAGTGTGGGCTGGGACATCTTTGCGGGGGACAGGCCTACCACCACGGAAAGTGTGGCGCTGTTCGCACTCTCGCCCAACGAATTGACTGTGCGCGCGACGAAGTTGTAGGTCGACCCCGTGGTCAGTCCTGTGATCGTCGCCTGGAGCGCGATTGATGATTGTGTGCAGTCGAACAGCAGCGCACTCGTGTCGTAGTTGTAGATCCTGTATCCCATCGTCGGGAAGTTGGATGCGATGGTCGTCTCCTGCGCCCAGCTGAGAGTCAGAGAAGAGTTGGACGGTCTGGAGGCGAGAGCGAGACTTAGCGGCACGTTTGGCAGAGAGCCGATCTGCACACTCAGGGAGTCAGAGTAGTCCGAACTTCCGGCCGCATTCGTTGCCTTGATCTTGTAAGTGATCGTGGTGCCAATGCTTCCTCCGGTGGTGATGTCGTCCGTGTAGCTTGTGGCAGAGGCAGCTATTACGGCTGAGAGGTCTGTGCCCGCCTTGTTGAGCGTGTAGCCGGTAATTGCCAGTCCTCCGGAAGATAGCGGCACTTTCCAGCTGATCACCAGTGTGGCAGAGGGCACGATGCTCACCACCTTCAGTCCGTACGGGGCAGTGGGCTTCTCTCCAACGACAGTGTAGCCTGTGGCCGCGGTGCCTTCGCCCGCAATATTGATCGCAGTCACCTGGACGTTATAGCGATGGCCAGCCACGATGCCGCTGGTGAAAATTCTATTGATGATAAACACAAAAGCAATTTACGCTTTGAGAGTTTGAGGGAGGCTGCTGCCGTCGTAGGCCAGAGTGATCGGCCCACCGTTGCCGTCGTCCAAGTAGACCTTGTACCCTCGCACTGCGTCTCCGTTGTACGATGAGGGCGCTACCCAGCTCACTGTTAGAGTCGAGATTGTAGAGGCCAGTGCCAGACTCGTTGGGACTCCTGGCGGATTTGCGAACAGCAAATAATATGTGGTTGACTTGGCCGACTCTCCGGCAGAGTTAACCGCGGTGACCTGGATCTTGTACGTGGTGCCAAGAGTGAGTCCCGTGATATCGACAGTGGTGGTCGACGTGCCCGTGAGACTCGCGAACGCGACGTTGTTCACATACACGTTGTATCCGCTGATAGAGAGACCACCGTCGCTGCTCGGCACGTTCCAGCCGACTCTAGCGATTGTTGTTGAAACCGCGGTCGTCATCGCCACGCCCGACGGTGCGCTGGGAACTGAGGCTGCAGTTGCCGTGACCGTCACGTTAGAACTGTAATATCCGCAGTTCTTGCTCTGCAGCGCAAATATGTAGGACTTGGAGGAAGAGATGGTGGGCCGCAGAACGGAGTAAGAGGTTATTTGAGCACTGGTCCTTCCGTCAAATATAATCGAGAAGCCTGGCGAGTCCACGCTCTCCATGTAGAGGACGTAGCCTTCGACGCTGCAGCCGCCGTTGGAACTGGGTGCGGCCCACGACAGGTCGATTTCGGTCACAGACTGAGAAGAGACCACGAATGTCAACGGGACCGAGGGGGCGCCAGCAGAAAGGTAAGTTGCCACCACGGAGTAGTCGCCCTGTCCAATAGCATTAACCGCGGTGACCACGATTCGGTAGTAGAGAGTGCTGCTGGAAAGCGAAGAGAAGGTGTACGATGTTGTCGCAACCGAGACCGCAGTCTGATAGCTAGTCTGAGGGCCGTCGTCGCGCTTGATCAGGTAAGAGGTGACCGGACTTCCTCCATTGAACGACGGCGGGTTCCACGTCAACGTTATACTCGATGTTGTGGAGGAGGTCACCGAAGGAGCTGAAAGTTGCGAGGGCACTCCGGCCGCCACAACAGTGATCGACGCGGTGGTTCCTTCGCCCACAGCGTTAATTGCGGACACAGATATCGTGTAGGAGGAGCCGACGGTCAGCTGGGTGATCGAGGCGGTAGTGATCGCTGGCGAAATTCCGTCCGCGTAGATCACTCCCTGCAAATATATCCTGTACCCTGTTATGGCGACTCCGCCCGTATTCGTTGGACTGGACCAAGAGATGACCACGTCGCCCGCGTTGATGCTGCTGTTCACAACTCTTGCTAGGCTGGCAGGGACGCCGGGCACTGTGGCCGCCAGGATTGAGACCTCCGCTGAGGCCGCTCCTTCGCCCACGCTGTTCACTCCGGAATATTTGAACCTGTAGGTCCTTCCGCTGGTGAGTGTAAGGGCAGAAGTGCTGTACGTCAGAAGCAATCCGTTGTTCACTGCAGCGGAGTACGACCCACCCAGTCCGTCGTCCATGTAAACGTTGTAGTAAGTGATTGCGCTGCCTCCGTTGTCGTGCACGATGTCGTAAGAGATGTATATGACCGTGGCGGTGGTGGAGGCGGCTACATTGTTGGGGGAGCTCGTGGGCTGTCCGGGGACGCGTCTGGGAGTGCCCGAGACCACGGCGGAATACGTGCCGTACCCAAGGTAGTTCTTGGCCTTTACCCTGTAATTGTAGGTATGTCCCACGATAAGCGACTGATGACTGTACGTGACCGCAGTTTGTTCCGACAGCGTCTGGTACGAGCCCGTGAATCCGTCGTTGACCTCAAGAAGGTAGGACACGATTGTAGCTGTGGTGCTGCCGTAGCCCGTATCGGTTGGCGAAGTCCAGGTAAGGACGAGGTAGTTCTCGCCGTAGGAGGAGACCACAAGAGTTGCAGGGGCACCCGGCAGGTTTCCTGGGGTAAGTGTCAGGGTGCTCGAGACCGTCCCGTAGCCCAGAGCGTTGCTCGCGCTCACGCGGTACGTTTGGCTCACTCCGGCGCTGAGCCCAGACTATTGGAGGGTGTTAAGAGGAGCGTGAGGATTACGTCAGTGTAAAAGAGACTCGTGGTTGTTGTCAGAACAGTCCACACACCGGAATTGAGCCGCTCAACCTTGTACGCCGTAATGCTCGAGCAGCCCGTGTTCGTCGGGGCGGTCCACACCAGCTGCACGCCCGTTGTCGAATACGTAGAAGACCCGCCCTGCACGAATGAGGCCACCGCGCCCGGAGTTGACTCCACGCTCAGCGTATACGCAGACCCGCCCACCGGTGTGTCTGCAATCTACATCGCGTGTTCGAGCAAAGGCATTACATTGGAGAAGAAAGCGGAGGAGGGGACCACCTGGCGGGTAATCGTGGCGGTCATCCACTCGAGCGTGATGCTTGCATCAAGGGTCTGCTCAAAGTACTGGATCTTGATCGGGTAGAACAATCCTGCAGTGAGAGAGATGGCCGTGGTCTGGTCGAGGATGAGTTTTCCGGAAGAGACCGACACGTAGTTGTTGATGACAAGCTGATTGTTCAGGTAGATTCTGACCCCGTCGTTGCAGGTAACGTAGAACGTGTAAGACTCCGTGGTTGTCGGCTTTATGTACCCGTTCCACTCGATTCCCACGTAGTCCGACGCCACCCCTGGTATGATCTCGTTCGTGCCCCAGTTGAAGGAGACGTTATTGTCAAGTCTTTGCATGGCATAGTCGCCGGTGAGCCAGACGTTGCTGAAGTACGAGCCTTTGATGCCCTGCTGGAGGAAGTAGCTGTAGATCGAGTACGATCCGCAGACGGTCGAAGTCCCTGAGGCGATCGTGAAGCTGGTGTCATATCTCCCCGTAGCCGCGTCGCCCACCGCACCTGTGAAGTACTTGGTCCCGTATGAGCCCGTTATCATGCTCACCAGGTACAGTCCAGATCCGATCGCGTTCGAGTACGAGTCCTTTGCATAGACCTTAAATGTATCGGCAACGTCGATTTGAGTCTGGGTGGTGTGTGTGATGTTGGACTTGGTGGAGTCGGGAGAGCCAGGACTTGCGGTCACAGTCTTTGTGATAGTGTTTGCCGTGTTCGCATTCACAGTCACTGTCAGGGTGTAGGCAGCGGAAGCGTCCGTTATCACGTACTGAACATAGTACGTGCCGTTGTTCCCGTCGGTAACCTGTATGCTGTTATACGTCAGCGTTGCAACACCGTTGGTCAACGCGACAGCAATAGTGTCGCCGCCGGCGGTCCTCGTGTTCCCGTTCGAGTCCTTCGTCGTGATTGTAAAGGCGGCGATCTGGCCTGCGGTCGCGGCGGAAATGCCCGTGCCCGACAGCACTGTCTTCGATGGGTCCGTGGTTGTGGTGGTGCACGTGACCGTGAACGGGCTCCCCGCTATCCCTATGGCGGAGGAGGTGCCGTAGGGGACGACGGTGATGGTCATCGTGTAGACGGAGGACACGGTGAGAGTGTAGGTGACAGTATAAACTCCGTTGGAGGTCCATGTCACCGTTCCGGCGACTGTGGTTGCGGAGTCGGAGCTCGTCAGGGTGACAGCAAAGGTCTCATACAGCCCGCGCTGCAGGTTGCCGTATTGATCTCGCGCCTGCAGCACAATCGTCTCCGCGACTCCCACGATCGCAGTGCTATAGTCGCCGGAGACAGTACAGTAGGCCGCGTTGGTGGCCCCAGGGTACGCAGTAAGAACGAATGGCGTGTTCTCGCTGTAGAGCGAGTTGTACAGGTAGTCCGATGGGATTATCTGCTTGCTTATCGAGTCGCTTTGCCAGTAGAGCTGGATCAACGAAGCCCCGCGGGTCTCTACGTACTCTAGAACAACGTCGTAGAGGGTGCCGCTGGACATGGTGTAGTAGGCGGAGTACTCGCTGGAAGGGCTCAGCGTGCTGCTTGTGGAAATCGTGTCGATCAGTGACTCGCCGTTAATAGTGAGACGAACGGTGTTGTCGGTGGCTACGGTGAATTTGTAGTACTCGGAATAGGGGGCGCGGATCTTGCCCACCCAGCGAACGGAGAAGAAGTCGGCGGGGAAGCCCGAGGCCACTCCGGGCGAGTTGATCCCCCAGTTGAAGTTAACTGTCGGGTCGATTCGTGTGTACTTGCTGGGCGACTGGCCCGAGTGCACATAGAGCGACAGCAGCTCCACTGGGTTGAGGAAGTCCACTGTTTGGTAGTATGTGGCCCTCAGTCCTCCATACTGCACAAGCTTTATGATGCTGGAGTACTGGGCGGCCTTGGTCAGCGTGAATGACACGTCGTAGCCGTCAATGTTGTACGTTCCGTCGATTGTAGTTATGTTCAGCGTGTTCTCATTTCGCAGCTCCAACGCATATTTCAGTCCGGTGGACTTAACCGTGTTAGAATAAATGTCCTTAGGCAAGATCTTGTACTTGGTGGCTGAGCCCACAGTGATGGGCGACGGGTAGAGCGTCAGACTGCTTTTCTGCGCCTGTGCGATATTGGGGGAGACGATGATGCCGATCACAGGAGAGTCCTTGATGGCGACGCCGCCGAAGGAGACGGTCAGAGTGTAGGTGTCGGCGACGGTGATCGTGGTGTTGACGAGGTACGTGCCGTTGGCCTGCGCCGTCGTAGTGAGCGTGGTGGTGCCGGTGGTGCTCCCGACCAATTTGGCCACGAAGGACTCGGCGGTCGAGGCCGACCTGATGTTCCCGTAGGTGTCGCGTGCCTCGATCAGGAAGACCAGGTTCTGTCCAGCCGTCAGGGTTTTGCTCACCCCCGCAATCGTGCAGGTGATCGCCGTAGTCACAGTGGCTGCCGAGACGCTAACAGAGAAGGGACTTCCAGTGATGTTGACCCCACCAATATTCACGTGGAGGAGGTACGATCCTGACACTGTCGATGTGTATGCCACACTGTAGGCGCCCGCGCTGCTCGAGACGTCGGCAATCGTTCCGGTCGCAACCACTGTTGTATAGTTCGCCGCACGAAGGATGGCGCTGTAGCTGCTCAGCGAACTGGCTAATGTCACCACGTTGTTAGAGTAGTAATCTCTGGCCTGGATCTGGAAGGATTGGGCCACGCCGGCGACAGCGGAACTGCTGAAGCCGACGGCAACGCACTTTCCCCCGTAGATTGTCGTAGGGTTGACAGTTAAGGTGAGGGGCGAACCGCTGATAGGCAGGCCGGTGATGTTGAACTGAAGCTGGAAGGTGCCGGCACGGAAGATGGTCTCCTGTCCTGTATAGTACCCGTTGCCGTTGTCGTAGTAGTTCCCCGAGATATCGGTGCCGTAGAGTGTGGCCCAGTTGCTGAGGTCGGCAGCGCTGATCGGCGAGGCAAACGAGTTCGAGTTCAGATACTTCGCCAGGATGGTGATGTCGCTGCGCCCGCCTGTAGTAATGAGGTTGCCGTAGATGTCCTTCGTAGTTATCAGCACGAACATCGTCGATCCCGCGGTCATCGCCGGCGACGCCGACAGGTTGGTGACACACTGCGACGGGTCGATATCTCCAGCCGTGACAGTGAGAGTGAAAGGACTGTTCTTGATGTTCGACCCCTGCAGCGTGATCGCCAGGCTGTATATCCCCGTTACCATCGGCACGTATTGAGCCTGATACAGTCCGGCACTCACGTAGGTGGCGGTGGTCGACAGCTTGACTGTCGTGGTGTCGGGCTGAGGTCCAATCAGTTGGACCGAGTAATAGTCAGCCTGCGAGTCCTGGACGTTGCCATTGATATCAACACTCTGAATCGTGATGGTCTGGAGCTTGCCGGCAACAGCGGAGGCAAGGGCGGTGCCAGAGGCGTAGCTGAGACCGGCGACGGTGCTGCCCTGAGAAACGGTGACCTCGTAAGGACTGGAGGCGATATTCTTGGGGTACCAGAGATATGTGCTGGGAATGATCGTCTTGGCCACGGAGAGCGACGACCAGTACAGGTTGAACTTCGCCGATCCTTGGTACTCCACGTACTCGACCTTGATGTCGTAGAAGGTGCCCTGGGTCAAGCTGTACTGGGCCGAGACCGTTCCTGCGCCCGTGTCCCACCCATCAATGACCAGAGCGTCGTTGAGGTAGAGTCGGAAGCCGTCGTCAACCTCGGCGGTGAACATGTAGGTTTCGGTTGTGGGCGCCTTGATCTTGCCGACCCACCTGACACTCACAAAGTCCGCCGCATAGGTCGTGATCAATCCGGTCCCCCAGTCGAAGTTCAGTGTCGAGTCTACCCGCGTCAGGGCCGGGACTCCGTCGAACCAAATATTCTCGAAGTACTCGGCATAGAGTCCTCCGTTGGTCATGAGGTAGACTCCGACGGTGACGTATCCCTTGGCATTGACCGTGTATGAGCCGGTATAAGTGCCGTCGGCGTTGTCGGTGAGCTGGCGGACGATAGGGGCGGACACAATGCTGGACACGTAGTGGGCGTCGGTGCTCGGGATGCGGACGCAATTGAAGGAGCCGGTGGCATTCCGGCACACATCGGTCACGCGGAGGAAGACCACGTCCCCGCCCACTGTGCGCGCGGTGTTAGTGTCGTCCTTCGCCTGCACTGTGATCGTGGCAGACTGCAGGGCGGTGATGGAGGAGATTCCAGCACCGCTCACGACCGAGTACAGTGCTGAGGTAGACGATTGGACGTTAACGACCAGAGTGGTGGAGTTGTTGCTGACTCCGACCCAGTTATATGCGCAGAGGATCATGTTGTACACGGTCTTGTCCAGCGACGCGGAGTTGTACGAGCTGATCGAGGCGACCTTTGTTGCGGGGGCATATTTTCCGTCGTAGGCCAGCTGGTAGTTGGTCTCGGCTGCGAGCTTCATGAACAGTTGGTATCCCGTTATAGGAGTGCCGCCCGTGTCCGAGGGCGTGGTCCAGTTCACAATTATGCGCGTTGTGGCTGCGCTGACCAGCGTGGGCACGGCGGGCGCTGTGGGAACTATCCAGAGAAAGGGTTACCGGGACACCGTACCACTGGCGCAGAGAAACGTTATGGGCACGCTGTAGTTCGAAGAGTCCGTCGACGTCTGGTACTGGTAGCTCACGAGCATCGGCGACCCGTCCTTTGCCGTGCAGGGAACGAGGGAGTAGGTGACCACGATAGAACCTGAAGTGTACGTCACCGCGTCCTTGTCCTTCCACTTGACAACATAGCTGGAGGCGGAGGTGACCGCAGACCAGGAGATGGAGATCTGGTTGGAGGAGGTGAAAGCCTTCCAGACTGGCGGGCTCGGTGCAGCCACTAGAAAGGGGTGAGACAGGAGCTTACGGATCGAAGAAACTGGGGTCAGGAGCGCGAAGAGGCAGGCCAGCTGCAAAACGAAGATATTTCCTCGAGCCATCAAATTATTAATTATGAAGTTTATTGGCGGGTGCTATTTATAGCAGGGGGCACATTCGTAAAAAGAATATAATGCATGCATGATTTCGCGGCAGGAATGCTGGCGGCCCGACTAAATCGGCTTTTTGAGCAGCGAATGCTTGGGGCCAGGACAAGGGACCCGCGATTCAAATCGGAGTCGGCGGGACATAAACTGAATTATTTAGTTACCCATTGTTACGCATGTTTTAGATTGTGCTTGTCTTAATTAGTTCTATACTGCCCCCATAATGTGCGCTCATACCTCGCGCAA
>QFZN01011154.1_pt1 | contig 22852 bp, 19 predicted proteins | sample 1740101 | NCBI WGS metagenome assembly QFZN01 (sample SAMN09210849, study PRJNA391713) | Ciliate metagenome, whole genome shotgun sequencing project. | isolation source: combination of 50 Heterometopus sp. ciliate cells from an enrichment culture... | host: Heterometopus sp. ...
GTTTACTTGAGCTATTCCGGCGAACTACTGCGAGGAAATACAGAAACAATAATTCTTGCCATGCTCAAGGAAAAGGACTCATACGGCTATGAGATTCTAAAAACCATATTGGATAAGGGCAACGGACTCATAGATATTAAAGACGCGACTATCTATACTGCTTTTAAAAGGATGGAAAAAGACGAACTCATAAGTTCATACTGGGGTGACGAATATGAAGGCGCACGGCGCAAATACTATTCAATAACCGAAAATGGCAAAGAATACTACCTAAGTAAGGTAAAGGAATGGAAAGATATCAACGTCATTTTAAGTAATTTGATTATGGGAAATCAATAATTATACCTTGATATAAGCATACTCAATAATTCATTTCGGAGGAACGTTACCATGAAAGACAAGCTTCGTGTGTACATAAACAGAAAGTTTCTAATCTACCCCAAAACAACCGGAATTGTTGAACTTAAGGAAGAACTTTTCTCAATGATGTGCGATAAGTATGATGACTGCCAGAAAAAGGGCCTGACAAAGGCAGCGAGCTATAAGCAGGCGCTTACATTTATGGAGGACTACAAAACCGCTATACGCGAGGTTGAAAGGGGCAGTTCCCTTGAAGCGCTCCGGAAAAAACTTGTGGGCTTTCTGTCCTTTACAGCTTTCTATTTTACAATTTTCACTGCCGTTTATTTATTTATCAGCATGGTTACGCTGAATACTTTTGAAAAAACCTGGCTTATAATCGTTGCGGGAGCCTTTATATATTTGATTTATTTCTCCATAAACATGTTTGGCTATGCCAAGATGTTTGACATGCCAACCTTTTCCCGAATTTCTCTAGGTTGTCTGTTTCTAAGCTTTGTTCCGACCCTATATGTGTTCCCAAGCCTCTTTTTGGTCGAGGTGTTCTCAAGAGACATTTGGAACTTCAGTTGGCTTATTGTTCCTGTTTTGGGCTTCATATATGTCATCACCGATTTATTTATCTTCGGTAAAAAGACGAATAAGTTGGCTTTTGATTTGGAGCTTGCCTTTGCGGGGCTTATATGCACCGCCAGTGTATATCTGTTTATTTCGTACATATGCAATCTTTGGGGTGTCGCGTGGATTATATTCGTCGTGTATCTGGCAATAATTGCTCTTGCTGTATATATTAACGAGAAAATTAGGTAAAGTTCGAAACAAGTTCCAAACTTTACTGATTTCAAGTGCGTGTTGCTCGCCCTACGGGCAACCGCAACACATACACATTTTATGACCATTCAGTTACATGGTCATTTTCCGCTTTGAGTACAGCGAAAGGAACGGTCATAAATATGAATGTCGAAAAAGCGGCCAAAAGCAATACGGATTTTCCCTTATGGATGCCGCTTGATAACGCCGCAAAAATTTATCCGGCAGCAAAGAGCAAGCGATCTCCTTCAATGTTCCGTCTATCCATGGAGCTTAAAGAGGATATTGACAAGGACATTTTAGCCTCAGCGCTGAAGAGCACCATGAAACGAATGCCCAGCTTCTCACAGCATCTGAAACGGGGGCTTTTCTGGTATTATCTTGAGCACCATGCCGACTATCCGCCGGTATGCCATGACATCTGTAATCCCTGTGTCTATCTCGATGTTGGGGCAAACAAAGGCTTTCAGTTTCGTGTCTGCTGTTACCAAAAGCGTATAGCTGTGGATTTTTTTCATGTGCTTACGGATGGAACAGGCGGAATGTCGTTTTTAAAAACTCTTGTTGCCGAATATATTTCTTTAAAATACTGCGTTGAAATACCGAGGGGTGAGGGAATACTCGACTGCAAATGTTCCCCTCAAAAGGAAGAATTTGAAGACAGTTTTTTGAAATATGCAAAACCCGTCAAAGTCAGCCGAAAGGAAGCGCCGGCATACCATATTCAAGGCACACGCGAGCCCGTAGGCGTCATTCATATAACTACCGGTATCATGCCTCTGGACGAGATTCACGAAAGAGCCAGAAAAGCCGGTGCAACAATCAACGAATATTTGGTGGCTGTATTAATTCTTGCGATTTATAATATCCAACAGGCCGAGAACAACGACGCCAGAAAAAAGCTGGCAGTAAAGGTCAGCATACCCATTAATCTTAGAAAACGTTTCTCCTCTAAAACACTAAGGAATTTCACAACTTACGCAAATCTCGGCATAGTCCCGACCTTGGGAAGCTATACGCTTGAGGAGGTCATCGGTATTTTGAAGCACGGCATGGCGCTTGAGGCAAACGAAAAAATGCTTATGGCAAAATTCAGCTCCAATGTAGCTGCGGAAAAAAACCGTGCCATGAAAATTACGCCGCTGTTCCTTAAAAACCCCCTTATGCGTATTTACTATAAAATGTACGGCGGCAGGTACAACAGTACAGCGCTTTCCAATCTCGGATTAATCAGTCTGCCGGATGAAATGGCAAAACATGTAGATCATATCAGCTTTATAATCGGCGCCGGAGATAACCCTGTAGCCTGTTCCTGCGTAAGCTTCGGTAACAAGCTCTGTTTTAACATTTCTAGAACAATAGCAGAACCTATTTTGGAACATCAGTTTTTTACAATGCTCGTAAACCTCGGTATTCATGTTGCTTTAGAAAGCAATACTAACTGGCAAAATTAAGCTTAAGGTGCTTTGGAAAGGTAATTATATGTTACATTGTAATAATTGCGGAGTAGATCTCATGTCTTCAGAAACTATTTGTCCCCTGTGCGGGCAAAAATTCGCCCACAGTGACGCTTTAGAGCCGTCATCATGCGCTTATCCTTCAAATGTTGAGAAAGTTTCGCTAAACAGGAAGCGCTCCGCGCTGACTTGGCTAATTTTGCTTTTAATCCCCGCCATATGCTGTTTTGCCATTGATTATCTTGCTGACGGAATCGTCAACTGGGCACCTTATGTATTGGGAGCGGAAGGCTGTGTCTTCGTATATGCATTTTTACCCGAAGTGTTCACAAAGTCGAGGCTGACACTTTGTGTTATGTCTGACACTGCAATAACCGGCGGCTTTCTGTATCTGATCGGGCTCATGGCCGGGTCGGCTTCTTGGGTACTTCCGTTTGGCTTGCCTGTAACATTTTTATCCGGCTCATTGCTTTTTTCAGTGTTAAAAACGGCGAAATCCCAAAAAATCTCAACGGTAATAAAGTCCGCGGTTGTTCTTGGGTTGTTTGGTGTATATTCAATCGCATTCGAGACACTTTTTGATCTGTTTCAAAACGGCGTGGTCAACCTTCACTGGTCACTTATAGTATTGCCCCTGTTGTTTACTTTTTCCGGAATGCTTGCTTACATCGAGTCAAACAGAACTCTCAAGGAAAAGCTATCTCGCAAGCTTTACATCTGAGAATATCACGCAGTAAAGCATTAAAGTATCTGACCTCATGCCAAAAAGAGCCGCCCTTTTTCACACTTATTTCAAGCGTGAAAAAGGGCGGTTTTATTAATCGGCAGTAAGTTAAAAATCCTTTACATGGCTTTTAACAAATTCCAAGTCTCTGCCGACCTGCTGTTTGACTTCATCAAGGCTATCGAATTTTTGAATTTCGCGGATTAACATCTGTATTTCCAGCTTTATTTTTTTACCGTAGATATCATTTGAAAAATCCAGCAGAAAAGTCTCGATCGTAGCATATTGAAAACTGTCAACCGACGGTCGGAGCCCGATATTTGTAAGTCCCTTATAGCTTTCGCCTTCAACAACCGAACGGCTTGCGTAAACGGCGTGGCGAGGCATCAGTTTGTTCTCTCCGACGCCGAGGTTAGCTGTCGGCATACCAACTGTCCTGCCGAGAGCCTTGCCGTGCATAACCTCTCCGATCATAAGATATGGATGTCCGAGAAACTCGATAGCCTTTTCAAGTGATCCTTCGGAAAGCTCTTTTTTTATTCGTTCCGATGTCACTGGTTCCCCATCCGTCGCCACTTCATCGCATTCTTCGAGGAAAAATCCGTATTTTTTTGCACTTTCACGCAGCATTCCGATGTCTGGATTGTTTTTCCCGACCACAACAGCCTTTGCGCCCAGCTTATCTATAAGTACTTCCTTTATGAAGTTTTCCTTGGATTTGTTTTCGGAATGATAGAGAATGAAAACGTCCGGCTTATCCTCTCCGAGAAGCTCCATCTTTTCTTCTGTCGTTGAAAGAAATTTTCCTTCTTCAACGGGATCAAAGCACAAGAGCACAGATGTCATACCACGTTTTGACGTTTCCAGCAATTTTTTAATGACCGCGAGATGGCCTGAGTGCACACCGTCAAAGCTACCGAAAGCAACACAAGAATTGCTGATCTGAAAATCAGCTTTATCAATATATTTCACAACACGTCTTCTCCGTTTCATTATCGTAATCCAGCCCCGCGGCCAACAACCAATGGCTGCAGAACGGATTTCAGCTATTGCTCGTTTACAGCAACGGTCTTTTTAGTAGCGATAAAGTAAATTATCATACCAACCACATAGTAAATACCCGTCCATGCCCACAGCTGCCAACCACCTTCGATAATACTAGGAATGTAACATACTACCAAAGCAATCAGAACAATAATGGAAATCACGTTTCCGCCCGGTGCAGTGAACTTGTCCACAACATCAGGGTTTTTCTTTCGTGCAGCTATAGCTGACAGGCAGATTATTGCAATAACAAAAACGGTACAAAGCGCACCCATGTTTACCATGATGTTGATTAAGGACGGGAAGCCTGCAAGAACGCCGCAAATTACGATTGTCAGTATCTGCGCGTTTATAGGAACACCTGATTTTTTTCCGACTTTAGCAAGCCCCTTGGGCAGAAGTCCGCTCCCGGCACAAGCCTCGAAAGTACGGGCCGTTAAAGTCATACAAATCATAGTTGTGGTGAATAAGCCCAGAACTGCCGTAATGGATATCAGTTTAACCAGCCAAGGAATAGACGCCAGTTTTGTAAACGCTGCTGCAAAAATGGGTATGTATGTCATTCCCGGGTTTGCCTCCAGATATTTTGCAGTGATAAGGCCCATGGTTGAAACCATCATTAAAACGTAAACAGCAACTACGATGACCATAGCAATAGTCATAGCCAGCGGAACTGTTTTCTTTGGGTTTTTAACCTCACCTACCATAAAAGCAATCGCAACGATTGACCCGTATGCCAGCATTGCAACTGGGACTGCGCTAAGGAAGCCCATCGAGCCACCTGTACCCTGTGTAAAGAACGGCACGAAGTTGCTTGAATCCCATTGACCGCTGCAAAAAGCCACGACCATAAAGATTGCCATTGTAGCCACATGAACTATAGTTATGCCGGTGTTGACTTTACCCATGGCCGAAACCTTCATAAGGTTTAAAACACCAGGAACTATAACCGCTAAAATGCCTATAACCAGCTGGTAGTTGTTCAGGGCTGAAAAACCTACGCCAAGATATATGCCGATATACATTGCTGAGAATGTAACGGCGGCAATGTTTCCAAACAGATACGCCCAGGCCGAAATCCAACCCCAAAGGCGTCCCTGCTGGGGTGTTTTTCCCATAGCTCTTTCAGGAAATACAAATACTCCTCCTGAATGCGGATAAATTGTTGACAGCTCAGCCGTTTGAAGAGCATAAAAGAACAAAACTGCAGCAGCAATAATCCATGAAATAATTGATGCCGGACCTGCGCTAAGAATGGTTACGCCCGAAAGCGAAAAAATAGCGCTTCCAATCATGCCGCCAATCAGGATTGTTGTGCTGTCGAGTAAACCGATTTTTCCATTTTCATTTCCATTTTCGATATTTGACATAACGTTTCCCCTTTTCAAATAAATAATAATTGCAAAGAACAGGAATACGCCTGAGATTTAATAACCTTTTTATACGAGAAACTATTTCTTCAATTGCACTTGACCAGAACACGATAAGTTGACGGATCAATAGCTCTCTCGAAAGCATCCCCGATTCTGTCAAGGGGAATGACGTCCGAAATCAACTTTGAAACGTCCACTATGCGGAACGACAGCAGTCTGGTAGCCGCTTGAAAATCACTAATATTAGGATTAACAGAGCCCGTTATAACCATTTCGGAGGAATGCACCTTATTCGCGCTAAGCTCAATTGGGTTGTCCGGGTGGAAGGATGAATACATTATTACTCTCCCTGTTTTACCGACCATTGCAATACTGTCGGCAGCCAGCTTGGATAATGCGGCGGTACAGAACACCACGTCCGCCCCACGGCCCTCTGTCAGTTCCTTAACTTTTTCAACCGCATCTATTTCCTTCGAGTTAATGGTGATATCCGCACCCATTTCCCGAGCGATTTGAAGCCTTGCTTCGTCCACCTCGCACGCAATTACGCGGGCGCCGCGCAGCTTTGCAAGCTGGATGTGAAGTGCGCCCATAATGCCCACTCCGATTACAACTACATCGTTGCCAAGTTCTATTTGAGCATTGTTTACGCTATGTACACAGCAGGCCAGCGGTTCCGAAAGAGCCGCATATCTTAAATCAGTGTCGTCGGAAAGACGGTATATGCTTTTCGCGTCGACCAGCATATATTCAGATAGACCTCCCGGTCCCTGTTGGCCTTCATGCACCGCCGCCTTGAAGGATATAACGCACTGATTTTCGTGTCCACTGCGGCAGTAATAGCATTCGCCACAGTTTGTGAGCATGCGAATAGCCACCTTGTCGCCCGGTTTCACATTCTTTACGCCATCTCCGATTGTCTCAACGGTTCCTGAAATCTCATGTCCACCTGCAACGGGGTATTGCTTCATAATACCCTGATAAATCCGCTGCTCAAGCGTACAGATTGCACAATATTCCACCTTCACCAGCACCTGGTGGCCTGTCGGCTGCCTGAGTTCAGGTTCTATAATTTCAATGGTTTTTTCCTTTGTCAACACCACTGCTTTATAACGGTCCATATTATCACCTCAAATTTTATAAAATGTGTCAAGCTCCTTCAGTGCACTTTCCACACTGCAGTTTTCATGTATCAATTTAGCGATTACCGCAGCGTACCTCGCGGGGTTTTCGTGTCCCCAGATATTGCGGCCCATTGCTACACCGGCTCCTCCTGCTTCCATGGCATCCTTGATTTCCTGAAGAAGTTGCTTTTCCGGTACTTTTTTTGATCCGCCCAAGATGACAACAGGTGCATAAACACTTTCAACGAGACTATGAAAGCTCTCCTGATCGCCTGTGTATTCGGTCTTGATGATGTCGGCACCGAGTTCTGCCCCCTGCCTGCACGCGAAGGTGATGTTTCCCGGTGTTCTGGAATCTTCTCCGCCTTCAAAGCCTCTGGGGAGCATTTCCGCAGTAACCGGAATTCCCCACTTATGGGCATCCAGAATATTGCGGGAAAGCGAACTCAGAATTTCACTCTCAAATTTTGAGCCCGGGAATCCCATCGTTATCACTGAATCCGCACCAAGTCTTAGCGCATCCTCCGCAGTAACAACCGTTTGCATGGGTTTCGAGTGATCCCCTAAAAAGGATACTCCTCCGTCAATTCGAAGAATTATACCTTTCCCGTGGAAGTTCTCTCCGAATCTTTCCGCCATTCCCACCGTGGTCAAAAAGGCGTCTGCCCCGGATCTGGCAATTTCATCGATAATTTTGCCCGGATTTTTCAATGCGGGCAGCACGTTGAAATTTGCGCCATGGTCCATTGCCATGATAAAAGTCTTATGATCCGGCTGCATTATGTGGTTTAACCGATTTATAGTACCGCTCAATTGTATTCCTCCCTGTTTTCTGCCAACCGTCCGAAATAGCCGTTATCTTACCCCGCTGTGCGCACATTGGGGATGGCATTAGCAAACTTTAGGCATTACATTTGCTCATAATGTATTACATATGTAACTGTATCTGTTATAGCATTGCAGGAGAACTTTGTCAATAAATCTCGTGTTGTGTTTTTTTACGAAAAAACATCCTGTAGTTTTACTAAAGTAATAAAACCACAGGATGACTTTCCCAATTGATTATTTATTTTATAACGAGAAGAGTTCCTCATTCAGTTTCTGAGCGGTCTCCCGATCAGTAATCAGAACATTTATAAAGTGGCCGCGAGCCGCTCCAATTATTGCCTTGACCTTTTCGGTACCGCAGCCCACGCCGATTTTAAGCGGAATGTTGCACAAACTCTTAAAGTCGATTGCCAGAACACGGTCTTCTAACCCGCTTTGAATCAGCTTTCCTTCCAAATCGAAATAATGGGTGCAAACCTCTCCGACAGCTTTACTTCGGTTCAGAAAGTCCAATTCATTTTCCGATATAAAGCTTAGCTGTCTGATGCTTGACCCGTCCGACATATCCCCTATGCCAACCACGGCTACGGTACATGCGTTCATTGACTGATATGCCTGCTGATAAATGCTTTCTTTCATAAGCGCATCCCGCAGCTCCTTGTTCTCAAGAACAATTGGAGCGTACATAAAGCATGGTTTAGCATTCAATATTAACGATGCGCGGTGGACGATGGAATCCGAATTGAGAACGCTTTCCTCCGCGTTGAGTCCCCCGACCAGCTGTGTTACCGTAAGTCCTGTGCAATCAACAGCTAAAAGCTGATTGACCAATGCGGATAGAGCCCGTCCTCTTGAAAACCCGAGTGTTGTGCCGTTTTGAAGTACGCGTTCAAGATATTCAGCAGCGGCATTGCCAACCGGGATGTACGGATCATCACCTTGAGCGGTCTGCACTACTATTACCTCGCTTAAACCAAGCATACGTTCAAGCTGAGTCTCAAGTTCCATGTCTCGTTGTTCAGAGTTCTGAATTGTAATTTTAACAATGCCTGTTTCCAGGCATTTCTTCAGAATTCTATTTACGCGCTGACGTGACATAAACATCTTTTTTGCAATTTCATCCTGTGTCAGACCGGTCTTGTAATAGTAATAGGCTACCTTCACGAGCTCGTTGTTCTGCTCCGTGCCTGCCATTTCTCACACCCCAAAAATCAAAATTTCCTAAAATAAATACTTCATTGACATTATGCTACCTGTCAGTAATGCAGTGGCATTCCGTTGCTTCTTAGTGCTATGTAGCCCTCGAAATTTCGAGGAGCGAACCGTTGTCCATAATAAAAGGGCACCGTTCTAATCTTATTATTTTAATATTTGAATCTTTCCTATAATTGGCAGTTCCTTCATCTCGCCGCTGCATACATTCACAATTCCCAGGATAATGCAAACAAACACGAATATTCCACAGGCCGAACCTATCACCCAGCCCAATAATGGGATTTTTGCGGCGACACCGGCTATTAGCGAGAACAGGAAAAGTACAAGTCCCTGATTGGAATGGTATTTAGCAAATTGAGAATTCTGTCTTACTAACAAGGGTATAAGCAGAAGTATTCCGAAGTAGCAGAGTATCGATATCATCTTGTTGTCCTCAACATCGCCAGCCTGAGAACCGTATCCGTATTGTTCCGACGTGTTTTGGCTTGCTCCGGTCTTTGCCCCGCACGAAGGGCAAAAGGATGCTCCGTCAGGTATCTGCGTTCCGCATTGTCTGCAATATGCCATCTCAATATCTCCCTTAAATTATTTAACCTGTTCATTATATTACCATATGCAGGTTAATTCAAGAAAGAATCTCTATTATGCGCAAAAATGGTGCTTCCCGATAATAACAAGAAGCGGCCTTGACCAAATCCATTGGCTTGTCGCGGTTGCCGGATTAAAGTAATATATTGCTCCGCCTGAGGGATCAACGCCGTTTAGCGCATCGCGTGCCGCGCGATAAGCGCTCTCCGAAACCTCCTTGTTGAACTGCCCGTCCGTAACACAGGTAAATGCACCGTTTTGATAGATTACTCCCGCTATGGTATTTGGAAAAATCGGACTGTCAACCCTGTTCAGCACCACAGCGCCGACCGCAACTTGCCCCCTATAAGGCTCACCTCGCGCTTCGGCGGAAATAAGTCTAGCAAGCAGTGCAACATTACTCGACTGGGAGTCTTGTGTCGTGCTCTGGGATATTCCCATCGCCTTCAGAGTCGCAGAACCGACCTTGCCATCAGGAGTTAAGCCGTATGTCCTCTGATACTTTTTCACGGCCGTCTCGGTGGCGCTTCCGAAAACCCCGTCAACAGCTCCAAAGTAAAAGTCTTGATTTTTCAGAGTTGTCTGAATTTGACTGACCTTGCTGCCTGTTGATCCTCTTTTATATGATGCGGCTTCCGCCTTCTGGACAAACATTATTAACGCAATATTCAATGCAAAAACCGCAGCCAGAATAAGGCATTGTTTTTTTCTGGTCATACTGTACTTCCTCCATGCATTTTCGCAAAATTCTGTCGTATTTTTGAGAAGTATATTAAATCCGAAAATAAAAGAACTCCTTCGCAGACCTTTTATAGTCTACGAAGGAGCTGAATTTATTATGCGATTTTGCTCGTTTGAAAATAATACTAATCTTTGATTGAAATGATGAAATAAAAAACGAGAATGTTTTTTTGACTGACGAGGAAGACGACGCAGGCGGGCTGTTGCCCGTCAAGGAGGATGACGAAGTCAGGTGAAAAACAGGCCGTCCTTTATTATTAAGTTAATATAAAACAGCTAATTTTTGCGGCTCTGAATTTCTTCCTTGATTTTTGCCATAAACTCGTCAAGTGTCATTGTGCCCTCATCGCCGCCTGCGCGTGTGCGTACCGCAACAAGGTTTGCTTCCTGTTCCTTGTCACCGAGAACCAGCATATAGGGTATTTTCTGCAATTGTGCCTCGCGGATCTTATATCCGATTTTTTCACTTCTGCTGTCTGTTTCGACACGGATTCCGGCATCAAACAGTGTCTTATAAACACTCTCCGCATATTCATGGCTGCGATCCGTAATCGGCATAACTATGGCCTGAACAGGAGCAAGCCACATTGGGAACGCACCCGCGAAATGCTCTGTGAGTATGCCGATAAAGCGCTCAATGGAGCCTAACGCCACGGTGTGAATCATTATTGGGCGGTGCTTTTCGCCGTCCGCGCCTGTATACTCAAGTTCAAAGCGCTCCGGCATCTGGAAGTCAAGCTGAATCGTGCCGCACTGCCAGGTTCTGCCGATTGCGTCCTCAAGATGGAAGTCGATTTTCGGGCCATAGAAAGCTCCGTCGCCGGGATTTATAACATACTCCTTGCCGTTTGTTTCAAGAACTTCGCGAAGCACATTTTCGCTGTATTCGCGGATTTCCTGACTTCCTATGAAGTCCTTCGGACAGGTTGAAAGCTCTATGTGATACTTGAAGCCGAACATACTGTAAACGCTGTCGATTTTATTGATTACTCCAAGGATTTCGCTGTGCATCTGCTCCTGAGTCATAAATATATGTGCGTCGTCCTGCGTAAAACAGCGGACTCGCATTAAACCGTGCAGAGCGCCCGAAAGCTCGTGGCGGTGGACAACGCCTAACTCGCCAACGCGCATCGGCAAATCCTTATAAGACCATGGGCGACGTTTATAGGCCAGCATTCCGCCGGGGCAGTTCATGGGCTTAATTGCATAGTCCTCTCCGTCTATCTTGGTGAAGTACATGTTTTCCTTGTAATGGTCCCAGTGACCGCTCTGATGCCAAAGCTCTTCGTTCAAAATCATCGGCGTCTTGATTTCCTGATAACCGCATTTTCTATGCAGCTCGCGCCAGTAGCTTTCAAGCTCATTGCGAAGCACCATACCTTTCGGCAGGAAAAACGGGAAACCCGGGCCCTCGTCCGTAAGCATAAAGAGGTCAAGCTCACGCCCTATTTTGCGGTGGTCGCGCTTTTTTGCTTCCTCAATGCGCTCCAGGTATGCGTCCAGTTCCTCTTTTTTGGGGAAGGAGGTTCCGTAAATACGCTGAAGCATTTTGCGGTTCGAATCTCCGCGCCAATACGCGCCGGTGCAGCTTGTCAGCTTTATTGCATTGCCCTTGACACGGCCTGTTGAATCAAGATGCGGGCCCGCACAGAGGTCGGTAAAATCACCCTGCTTGTAGAAGCTGATAACAGCGTCAGCCGGAAGGTCGTTAATAAGCTCGACCTTGTAGGGCTCATCCTTCATAAACTCAAGAGCCTCGGTACGGGACAGTTCGAAGCGCTCAAGCGGCAGTTTCTCTTTGCATATATTGCGCATTTCGGCTTCAAGTTTTTCAAGAATTTCAGGTGTAAATACGGTCTCGGAGTCGATATCGTAATAGAAGCCCTCCTCAATTGCGGGGCCTATGGCAAATTTCGTGTCCGGATACAAACGCTTAATCGCCTGAGCCAGAATGTGAGATGTTGTATGCCTGTAGGTATGTTTGAAGTCGGGATTTTCAAAGGTGTACTTGTTCTCGTCCATATATATTCTCTCCTTAATTAATTTACAAAATAAAATAATCCTTGCTGACAGTTTTCGTAGAAATCGCAAAAATAATAAAAACACCCCTGATAAAATCAGGGGTGCAGAATTTACACGGTTCCACCCTGCTTGCAGATTACTCTGCCGCTATGGTGCGCTGTAACGTGCGCAAATCGGAAACACCTACAAAAGCACTCTTAACATGGAGCGACATCTTCGGCGCACCGGCTCGGGAGTGGTCAGAAATATCCGCGTTTCGAAACGGTTTTCAGCAAACACCGTTCTCTCTGTACAGCGCTGGAAAGCTCAATCTCCGTCATAGCCTTTTTCATTGTTTAGTAAAATTATTTTAGTACCATTTGTACGTTTTGTCAAGGGTGCAATAAATGCTAACGTATTACTATCAATGAGCAAAATATATCTTACTCTTCAAAAGCCATATCACGTTCCACGTGACAAAGGCGAAACTCATTTCTTCTTTAGCGAAAAGAAGAAGCGATTTTCAATTTCAAAGAAGAACCGCTAAGTGGGCTTTTCACAAAGCCGCCCCTTTGGAACCCCTCCTAAAGTTAAGGTTAAGCCACATAAGGACAAAAATGATATGCGGTTTCTATTCGTCGTACCAAGTTTCGTTACAATGTGCAAATGAGTGTGCAACGAACATCTTCTATATCGTCGTACAATTAATGCTTACATGTTACTATCAATGAACAAAATATATCTTATTCTTCAAAAGCCATATCATGTTCCGCATGAACCAAGGTGAAACTCATTTCTTCTTTAGCGAAAAGAAGAAACGATTTTCAATTTCAAAGAAGAACCGCCAGGGGGCTTTTTACAAAGCCGCCCCCTTGGAACCCCTCCTAAAGCTTAGAGTTAAGCCACATAGGAACAAAAAGGATATGCAAATTCTATTTGTTGTACCAAGAATCGCTACAATACGCAAAAGAGCGAACGCAACCGTAATCGTAATCATCGTGCAACAAGTAAGAAACAACATCTTTTGTGTTGTCGCAAGAGAGCGCAGCCAACATCTTCTGCATCGTCACACAACCAGCGCGACCACGAAGTGGAGCGCGTGTCTTCCGCCGAAGGCGGCTAGAGGGCAGAGCGAAGCGGCATTTAAGCAGGTTTCCAAAGGGCGGCTAGCCCTTGGCGTCTTATTCTCTACGGAAATTGCTAACAACCAGCTCTCTTTTCCACGCGGAAAAGAGAGCCGGTTGTTAGCTCTCCCATGGTGCCCTCACCGTGATATGTTATTAAAACTGGAAATATGTAAAAGAATTTAGCATAAAGCACTAACTTCCCTTAAAAGTAAGAAAAGTCAGTGCCTATTTTGCAAACCATTGTTATTTTATGAATTTATACGTTAAACCTGAACAGTGTGACGTCTCCGTCCTGCATAACGTATTCCTTGCCCTCGGAGCGAATGAGCCCCTTGTCCCTTGCCGCCGCCATTGTGCAGCATGTTTTAAGGTCGTGAAATGCAACAATTTCCGCACGGATGAATCCACGCTCGAAGTCGGTGTGGATTTTTCCAGCTGCCTGAGGTGCTTTTGTTCCTTTTTTGATTGTCCAGGCACGAACCTCATCACTGCCGGAGGTGAGGAAGGATATAAGCCCCAATAGGCTGTAGGAGCATTTCACCAGACGGTTGAGCCCGCTCTCTGTCATGCCCAGCTCTTCCATAAACAGAGCCTTGTCCTCATCGTCAAGCTCGCCGATTTCAAGCTCCACCTTTGCGCAGATAGGCAGCACCTGAGAGCCCTCGTCATGCGCGTAGTTTTCGCCGCGCTTATAGTATTCGTTATTCTCTGGGCCGTCAGAAAAGCCCTTTTCGTCCATATTTGCCGCGTAGATGACAGGCTTAAGACTAAGCAGTTCGCTTTCGCAGATTATCTCCATATCCTCCGAAGGACAGTCATAGTTTCGCGCACTCTTGCCGCTATTGAGGAAAGAGAGCAGTCCCTCCATAACCTCGGCCTCATGCAGAAACTTCCTGTCCCCGCCCTTTGCCGCTTTTTTTGCTTTGTCTATCCTGCGCTCCACCATCTCCATATCGGCCATAATAAGCTCAAGATTTATAATCTCGATATCACGGAGGGGGTCACAGCCGCCCTCAACATGGATTACGTTTTCGTTGTCAAAACAGCGGACAACATGGATAATCGCGTCCGTCATGCGTATGTTGCTCAGAAACTTGTTGCCAAGTCCCTCTCCCTTTGAAGCTCCCTTGACAAGCCCAGCGATGTCGACAAACTCGATAATTGCGGGCGTGTATTTCTTCGGATTATACAGCTCCGCGAGAAAATCAAGACGTTCATCGGGAACTGCAACCGTTCCCACGTTCGGGTCAATGGTGCAGAAAGGGTAGTTTGCGCATTCCGCGCCCGCGTTAGTAATTGCATTGAAAAGTGTGCTTTTACCGACATTCGGCAAGCCTACAATGCCAAGCTTCATTTGTTGTCCGCTTCCTTTCAGTTCCTATCGAAAGGGCGGAAGCTATTCTTCCGCCCTGTGATTTATTTATATTCGTCCCCATTCGGGTTTTCCGATTTTCCGGAATCTATTCCTGTGTTCTCAGCAGAAACGCTGTCAGATTTTATCTCCTCGGCACTTACTTCCTCAACATCAGGCTTTTTGACCTTTTCGGGTACATATCCGTGTTCGCAGAGGAATGCGAAATCCTCTCCGTCCATAGATTCGTTTACAAGCAGATATTCCGCAACAGCGACTAGCAGGTCGCGGTGTTCGATAAGAAGCTGCTCACACTTTTTGCCAGCCTCATCGAAGATACGCTTGACTTCCTCATCGATGATTGCAGCGGTCTCCTCGGAATAGCTCTTGGTCGTTCCAAAATCACGGCCTATGAATATGCTGTGTCCTGCGTCCTCAAAGGATATCGGCCCTAGCCTGTCGGAGAAGCCGTAAACCGCAACCATAGCTCTTGCCGTTCTTGTTGAACTTTGTATATCTCCCGAAGCCCCTGTGGAAATATCATCCAAGATTTGTCTCTTGTATATTCGACCGCCTAGATCTACAACTATATCCGCAAACATCTCGCTGCGGGACTGATAGCTTTCGGTGTCCTCATTGGGACGGTAAACCGTCATGCCACCCGTAGGGCCGCGCGGAATTATTGTAATAAATTGAACAGGCTCTTTTTCCTTCATAAAGTGTCCGACAACGGCATGCCCCGCCTCGTGATAAGCGGTCAGCTTTTTGGCCTTATCCGACATAACCTTGCTCTTCTTTTCAGGGCCCGCCAAAACCTTCAAAATAGATTCGTCAATTTCCGGCTGTGATACAAAACGCTTGCCGCGCCTTACGGCCAGAATTGCCGCCTCGTTTAGAAGATTCTCGAGATCCGCGCCGGAAAATCCCGGCGTTCCTCTCGCGATGCTGTTAAGATTGACATCATCGCCGAGCGGCTTTCCTCTTGAATGAACCTTTAAAATGGCTTCGCGCCCGCGAATATCTGGCAGACCGACATAGACTGTACGGTCAAAGCGGCCCGGACGCAGAAGCGCACTGTCCAGAATGTCCGCTCTGTTGGTTGCCGCCATAACTATAACACCATCGTTGTTTCCGAAGCCGTCCATCTCGACGAGCAACTGGTTAAGTGTCTGTTCGCGTTCATCGTGGCCTCCACCAAGACCTGAGCCTCTCTGACGGCCCACAGCGTCGATTTCATCAATAAAGATAATCGCCGGAGCAATTTTCTTTGCCTGCTCAAACAGGTCACGCACACGTGATGCGCCGACGCCGACATACAGCTCGACAAAGTCCGAACCGGAAATTGAAAGGAACTGAACACCCGCTTCACCCGCAACCGCTTTTGCGATAAGGGTTTTACCGGTTCCCGGAGGGCCCACGAGAAGAACGCCCTTGGGTATTCTTGCGCCCATCTGTGTGAAGGCTGCAGGGTTTCTCAGGAAACCTACGATTTCCTGAAGCTCTTCCTTTTCTTCCTCCGCGCCGGCAACATCTCCGAAGGTGACTTTCTTCTTTTCATCCGCTCCGAGCCTTGTTCTTGCTCTGCCGAATTTCATTGCTCCGCCGGTTCCGCCGTTCTTTGCTGCGGTTTTCATCATAAAATACCAGAAAACCCCGATTATTAAGAAGATGCCCAAATACGGCAGCAGATAGGATAGCCACATTGAAGCGGAAGAAGGTGCCTTGTAATCGTATACGGTAAGGATTCCTTTATCGTACTGTTCTTTAATAAGGCCGCCCAAATCCTCTCGGAAATAAGCAACTGAGCTGAGCTGAGTTGTTATAGTGCTGCTGTTCTGATAGGGCGTATTGAGGTCGAGTTCCAAAGTATCGCCAGTAATTTTAAACGAGTGAACCTGCTCTTTTTCAAAAAGAGCGACAACATCCGAATACTGGACAGTGGGCGAAGCACTGTACTGAGAGGTCATCATATAAACCGTTGCCAAAAGAATAACGAGAATAAGTACGAAAAATCCGACATCTCTGGCCTGGTTGCGGTTTTGTTTCAAGCTGAAATCACATCCTTTGCGTTATTTATAATACGCTGCGCTTTTCTTTCCGAAAAGCGAAGATTGTTGTTGTTAATCTGAGTATATCTCCGGCTTTAATACTCCTACGAACGGAAGATTGCGGTATTTTTCAGCGAAGTCAAGGCCGTAACCGACCACGAACTCATCGGGAACCTGGAATCCGACGAATTCCGCCTGAACCGGCGATTTGCGTCTTGACGGTTTATCCAGAAGCGTAACGAGTGTTATCGATGCGGGCTTCCGATTCTGGAGATAGCCACAAAGGTAATTGAGAGTCACGCCACTGTCCAAAATATCCTCCACGATTACTATATGCCGCCCTGTTATGTCCTCGTTCAAATCCTTGTTGATTTTAACCGCACCGGACGAAGTCGTGCCGTTTCCGTATGAGGAAACCGCCATAAAGTCCATTGAACATTTCAAATTCACATTGCGTATAAGATCGGCCATAAAAATAAAGCTTCCCTTGAGAATACCTATAAAGAGAGGCTCCTCATCCTTGTACTTTTCGGTAAGCCCAGCACCCAGCTCGCGAACCCTCGCTTCAATCTGCTCCTGAGTCAGAAGAACCTTCAGTATATCATTTGTCATTAAGTTATTCTCCCATAAATAAATAAAAAATATAATAAGCCGATCTTTTTCTAAAAATTTATATTGTCGGCGTGTAGTTTTCTTACCTCCGCTTTCAAAACGTCATCGCCCTCCGTTGGACAGCAGCGTTCAGCAATCCCAAAGCCATAAACTGCTAACACTCCACTCTCATCATACAAAACGGGAACTTTTACACGGTTTATACCGTTGAGTTTGCTCTCCGAAAAGAGTTTTTTGAGGGTTTTTGTGCATTTTCTGCCGTTCAGGCGTATTTTTTCGCCATCCTCGCGGGACTTAACAAATATATTACCACAGATAATATCACTTTGAAAGAAAAAAATGTTAAAGGAATTATGAATTTCCTTGCAGTTTTTAATGAATTCTAGGGAAATTTCAAGTCCTGCTTCCGGTATTTGGGTTATTCCGCCGATTTGCAAATCCCGCCTTATGATTTCCGATGTCCCCTTTGCCCCGAAAATCAGCCTGTCATAGTCCCGCAGAATGCGCATTCCGCAAATATCGGCGGCGGCATGGACTTCCATGCTTTCCGCCGCAGATATGATTGCCTCGACATGTGCTAACGTAAGCCCGTTCGGTACCAGAAGCCGTAAAACGCGCGCCGATACAGGTCGCGGTAAAGCCGCGAATTTTGCTGCCGGTAAAGAACTCTCGGTAAAATATTCCTCAATAAAGCCCTGCGCCAAAGAGGTCAGATATTCCTCGTCCTCCCTCAAAAGAGCCGAGCAGCGCATTAGGTTTTCGTCAAAGCCGCCGTTTAGGGAGCGCAGCTCCGGAACGATTTTGTGCCTGATTCTGTTGCGTGCATAAGCATCCTGCGAGTTTGTTGAATCCTCAACGTGAGGAATTTTGCTTTCTTCGAGATAGCTTAGAACCTCTTTCGCGCTTGTTTGCAGCATAGGTCTCACAAGACGTCCGCGAACGGGCGGAATTCCGCAGAGGCCCTTTAGTCCGCTGCCGCGCGCGAGGTTAAAAAGAACTGTTTCCGCGTTATCATCCGCCGTATGGGCGGTTGCAATATACACAGCGCCGATATCGTCCGCGGTCTTCTCCAGAAACTCATAGCGTAGAAGCCTTGCGGCCTCCTCTGTTCCCATGCGGTTCTCCACGGCAAAAGCTGAAACGTCGGCCGACCCGATATAGCATGGGATGCCACACCTTTCGCAGTAGTCCGCAACAAATTTCTGGTCGCGGTCTGACTCTTCTCCGCGCAGCCTGTGGTTAAAATGAGCGCAGGCAAGCTCATAGCCGTACTTGGGCGAAAGGATCCTCATCTGTTCAAGCAGATACATGGAATCCTTCCCGCCCGATACGGCACAGAGAACAATGCCGCTTCCGGGCAGCATATTATATTTTTCACAAAAATCAATATCCATCGTCCTGGTGATGCCTTTCGACCGAAACATAGCTCGTGTATTCGGGCAGCCACATTAGCGAGATAGTACCCAGCTCGCCATGGCGGTTTTTGAGTATTATCGCCTCCGCGTCGTTGGGATTAGCGCATTCCCTGTCATAGTAGCCTTCCCTGTAAAGACCTATAACAATATCAGCGTCCTGCTCGATAGCTCCGGATTCACGCAAATCGGAAAGAATCGGCCGTTTATTCGTTCTCGCCTCGTTCGCGCGGGAGAGCTGCGACAGACAAATTACCGGAACATTAAGTTCCTTCGCCATAATTTTCATCATACGGCTCATATCGGAAACCGCTTGTGTGCGGTTTTCTCCCGAATATGTATGTCCGCTACCCGCAGACTGCATAAGCTGGAGGTAGTCTATGACGACAAGGCCAAGATTATCGAGCCTGCGGCACTGTGAATTCATCTCAGCCACCGAAAGTGACGGGTTGTCGTCAATGAGAATTTCCGTTTCGCTTATTATTGACGCGGCGGTGCCGATTCTCTGCCATTCCGGCTGGCTTAGGTGTCCCGTCAGCAGCTTCTGGCTGTCGACAAGGCTTTCGCCGGCAAGCAGACGAATTGCAAGCTGTTCGCGCGACATCTCAAGTGAAAATATCGCGACGGATTTTCGTGAAGTTTTTGCCACGTGCAAGGCAATATTCAGTGCAATACTCGTTTTGCCCATACCTGGTCGTGAGGCGACAAGCACAAGGTCGCCCTTGTTCAAGCCCAGAATTGTGTTATCCAGATCCGCAAGCCCTGTTGTAAGCCCTGGAACTGATTTGTTACCGGAGGCATTCTCCGAAATCGTGTTGTAAACGTCCTGAATTATATTTGCAATTTTCAGCAGACCGCCCACTGTCCGGCCCTGACGGAGAGCGTAAATCTTCCGTTCCGCAGCCTCAAGCATAGTGTCCGCTTCGCCCGCGCCATCACGAACCATTTCGCTTATATCGTTTCCAACCTTTAAAAGGCCGCGAAGAAGCGTCATTTCGCGAAGTATATCCACATACTTCATAACGTTCGCGGCGGTAGGTGTAACCTGCATTAGCTCTAAAAGATAACTCTGCGAGTTATCTCGAATAGCGCCGCGGATACGCATCTGGTCGAGCACCGTAATTGGGTCAATCGTTTGTCCGTATATATACATATTATATATGGTATCGAATATATCCCTGTTGATTTCCAGATAGAAATCCTCAGTCCGCGCCTTGTTCAGAACATCGGAAACACAGGCGGGGTCAATAATCATCGATCCTATAACAGCCTGTTCCGCCTCCGCACTGTGAGGCGTTCTCAGTTCGAAAAGCTCGTCCATGGTATGAACTCCTTATCGAAAGTTTATTTGTCCTCGGTTACGACAATGTTTATTGTTCCGTTAACTTCATGGCCCAGCTTGCACTTGACGGAGTATGAGCCGAAGTTTTTGATGGGCTCACTCTGAACGATTTCCTTCTTGTCAATCGTTATGCCATACTGCTTTGAAAGCTCATCACTGATCTCCTTCGAGGTCACGGAACCGAATAGTCTGCCGCCAGACCCTGCCTTCGCAGGGACTTTGACGACAACGCTCTCAAGCTTTTTCGCGTTTTCGGCAGCCGCGGCTTTTTCCTTGGCAATTAGCGCAACATGTGCTTTTTCTTTAAGCTTAATTGCATTGAGCATATCCGCGGTAGCTTCAGCAACCAGTTTTCTGGGGATAAGATAGTTCCTTGCGTAGCCGTCGGAAATTTCCTTTATCTCGTCCTTTTTGCCCTGGCCCTTGACATCCGCCAAAAATATTACCTTCATCGTATTTTCCTCGCATTCTGTTTTTTATTCAAAATATATGTCGATAGCCTCAAAAAGCTTCTCCACAGCCTCACGTATGGCAATGTTCTCCAGCTGTACGCCCGCCGCGGCTCTGTTGCCGCCGCCGCCGAGTTTCTCAAGAAGCAACTGAACATTTACTTCGCCGATTGAGCGTGCTGATATTGTCACTCCGCCCTCTCCTGTGGGGTAAATCACGATTGAAGCCTGAATATCCGTTATGTTGAGCATTTCGTCGGCAGCCTGCGCCGCAACAATTCTGTCCTGCGGCTCTTCAACAATCGCAATTGCTATATTGTCACGGTAACGCTGTACCTTCTGGAGAATACTGTACCTTGAAACCGTATCGTCCAAATCGTTCTGCAAAATCTTTTTGACCGCAACCGTATCCGCTCCCGCGCGATTTAAAAACGCGGCGGCGTCAAACGTTCTCTCACCCGTGCGGAGGGTGAAGTTCTTTGTGTCCAGAACAATACCGGAAAGCATAGCCTCTGCCTCGACCTTTAATATGTCAGACTGCTGCACCAGCTCCTCAACAAGCTCGCAAACGAGCTCCGAAGCGGAGGACGCATAAGGCTCGAGGAATGTCAAAGCGGCATTTTGAATATAGCTTGCCGCACGTCTGTGGTGGTCAATTACGGCAACGCGGTTGCAGGACATTAGTAAGCTCTGGTCCTCCACCTGTTCCGGACGGTTTGTATCGACAACAATGAGGAGTGTGCTCCGATCCGCCTCCATCATCGCTTCCTGCGGGCTTATTATTCTATCCTTATATTCCTCCGAATTGCGCAGTCTCTCCAGAAGAGAACCCGCATCATTGTTTTTCTCGTCAATTACGATAAAAGCTTCATGCTCATATTTTCTGGCAATACAACAGATTCCGGCAGCCGCACCGGCGCTGTCCATATCGCCGAACTTATGCCCCATTATCAGAATTTTGCCAGATGATTTGACAAGCTCCGAAAGGGCATTCGCCATAACACGGGATTTAACCTTTGTATGGGTTTCGATTTCAGTTCCGCGTCCGCCGAAGAACTCAAAGTTGAAGCGGTTTTTGATAACAGTCTGGTCTCCGCCTCTCGAAAGTGCCATCTCTGTGCTCAGCACGGCAAAATTGTAGTTTTCTTCAAAACTCGACCCGTCGCGGCCTATGCCGATACTGACAGATGCGTGAATTCCGCTGGGATTTACGACTTCATGGACACTGTCCATGATAGAAAACTTTTCATCCAGGATTTTTTTGTAATGACGCTGCTCAAAAATCAAAAGGACTCTGTCCCTGTCATAGCGACAGACAATAGCCCCGATATCGGCACACCAGTTTTCAACTCTCTCCGAAATTGCGTCGTGCAAATGCGTTTTTACTCTCTCGGGCATATTCTTTGATAATTCGTCCATATTGTCAAACAGTATAATTGCGATAATAGGACGCGAGCTTTCGTAATCGACCTTAATCTGCTCATATTCTGTGACATCCAGCCAATAGCTGATGCCCATGAAATCTCTGTTGTTTTCGCTCTCACCGCGGACTATATTGCCGTAAACCTTAAACCGTCTGCCGCCAACCTCAACAAGCTCCGGATATTGAATTTTGCCTTCAACAATCCACTTAGCCTTAAATCCCGGCACAAGGTCAGTAAGTCTGGTATCAAAATGAAGCTTTGCTTTGCCAAAAACATCATAGAAATAGCGATTTCCCCAAACAATAGCTGTATTATCAAGCTTAAACGCTACCATCGGCAGAGGAAAATTCACCAGCGTATCGCTTTTTGCTGCTTCCACATCATAGGTTACAGACTCTATATAGGCTTCAAGTTCGTGTCGCCTATGGCGATAGACAATCAGCGAATACAATAGAAGCGCCACGGTAATCGCAAGCTCCGCCGCCGCAAGCGGCATGTTGTCGAAAACAAATCCGAGACCCACGAAAACGACAAGAAAGACAAAATACAGTCTTGTTCCGGGTTCAATAAGTCTTCTGATATTATTATTCATGTTATAACTCAATCCTTCCGCGAAAGCGCAGATAAAACAACTCAAATAAGCCCGTACTGGCAAGAAATATTCGGAAATACACTAAATCGTGTTGGATTTTATATCAAGGCAGCAAAGCGGCGTTTTGATAAATTAATTAAAATAGCTCGTGCCGACATAGTCGGCACATGCGCGATATAATAACCGCTAACGGCTATTATATCAACATTTTCTGTCTTTCTAGGCTACCC
>QFZN01011259.1_pt1 | contig 22823 bp, 19 predicted proteins | sample 1740101 | NCBI WGS metagenome assembly QFZN01 (sample SAMN09210849, study PRJNA391713) | Ciliate metagenome, whole genome shotgun sequencing project. | isolation source: combination of 50 Heterometopus sp. ciliate cells from an enrichment culture... | host: Heterometopus sp. ...
CAAACAAATTTGCGAATATAATGATGCCTATCATGGGAAACCTTGGTTACCTCCAATATGTTCTGCTGGCAATTGTCGGCGGTGCGCTTGCGATTAACGGATTTGCAAATGTCAGCCTTGCGGGAACCGGAGCATTAACGCTCGGCATGATAGCCTCTTTCTTAAACCTATCGCGAAGCTTTTCCATACCGATTAACCAGGTGTCAAATCAGTTCAATATGGTCGCAATGGCTTTAGCCGGAGCCGGACGTATTTTTGAGCTTATGGATGAAGGCAGCGAGGCCGACGAAGGCTATGTCACCCTTGTAAACGCGAAGGAATCGGATGGCGTTATATCCGAAACCGAAGAGCAAACAAATATGTGGGCATGGAAACATCCGCATAACGACGGGACGATTACCTTTACAAAGCTGACCGGAGCAGTGGAGTTTTTTGATGTTGACTTCGGTTATAATGAAAACGAACCGGTGCTGCACGACATAACACTCTATGCCGAGCCGGGGCAAAAGATTGCCTTTGTCGGAGCCACGGGCGCCGGTAAAACAACAATCACAAGTCTTATAAATCGCTTTTACGACATTGCGGACGGGAAAATCCGTTATGACGGTATCAATATCAACAAAATCAAGAAAGATGATTTGCGCCATTCTCTGGGCGTTGTTTTGCAGGATGTTAATTTGTTTACGGGAACCGTTATGGAGAACATCCGGTATGGCAAGCTTGATGCTACTGATGAAGAGGTTTGTGAAGCGGCAAGGCTTGCCAATGCCGCCGACTTTATCAGCAGATTACCCGATGGATATAACACTGTGCTTGCGGGTGACGGAGGCAGCTTGTCTCAGGGGCAAAGACAGCTCATATCCATTGCACGTGCCGCGGTTGCAAATCCGCCGGTTATGATTCTGGACGAGGCGACATCAAACATCGATACCCGAACCGAAGCTATTGTGCAAAAGGGCATGGACTCTCTGATGCAGGGACGAACGGTGTTTGTCATTGCCCACCGTCTGTCAACAGTGCGAAACTCAGATGCAATAATAGTACTTGAACACGGAAGAATCATAGAGCGGGGAAACCATCAAAAGCTGATAGCCCAAAAGGGCAAATATTATCAATTATATACCGGAGCATTTGAACTGGAATAATGAATTTATAAAGCTTAAAGCGGCGCAGGCAAAACGGAATTTTTGCCTGCGTCGCATTTTGCTAATTTTATACAAAATGGTCGAAATACGGGTTGTGAAACAAACTATAAAGAGAATAAATTGAAAGAAGATATACAAATATCTTAATACTATAACTATAAAGCTTTCGTTTTTAGCCGGGGCTATGTGGAGGTACGGAAAAAATGAATATATTTGGTATACTCGGCATAGTGCTGGGGTTTGCAGGAGTTGTTCTTGGTTATGTTTTAGATGAAGGTGTATTATCGGCGCTAATAAAAATACCGGCAATCTGCATCGTCTTTGGCGGAACTTTTGGAATTATGCTTGCGGCCAACCCACTTAGTCGAATTAAAAAAATGCCGGCAGCATTAAAGCTGACATACATGAGTAAAAAACCCGATATAGCCAAACTGATTGATATTATTATGGAGATATCGGTTGTAGCAAGACGCGACGGATTGCTGGCCCTGGAAACAGAATCAGGTAAATTTGATAACGGTGTTTTAAAAAAAGGTCTGACATACATAGCCGACGGTATTTCACCCGAACGTCTAAAACAAAACCTTGAGGCCGAGAGTGACGCTATGCTCGAGGATTACGAAGAAGCGGCCAAAGTGTTTGAAGGAATGGGCGGATCGGCTCCGACAATGGGCGTTTTGGGAACGGTTATGGGCATGGTAAGTATTCTTAAGGATATGAGCGATATGGATTCTCTGGGAGGAAAGATTGCAACTGCATTTATTGCAACTTTGTACGGCGTTGGCTCCGCGAACCTGCTATGGCTTCCGATTGGCTCTCACATTAAGGCTGCGGCTGCGGAAGAAGGCGCTTACTACAAAATTATGATTGAAGGTCTTGTTGCAATACAAGCAGGTGAGTATCCAACAAGAATTAAAGAATATCTTATCGCCATGAGCGGCCCCTCAAATGCGAAAAAATTCGCAGCTGAAGGCGGCGAAAAATCCGGAAAAGGCGGCAAATCCGCAGCAGAATAAAGAGGATTAGTATTATGGCCAGAAAGAAAAAAGAAGAAAAGGAAAACAGTGAAAGATGGCTGCTTACTTACTCGGATTTGATGAACCTGTTATTGATTTTGTTCATTATCCTATATGCATCAAGCAAACTTGATGCTCAAAAAGCGCAAGCAGTGACGCAATCCATTAATGCGGGATTCAGCACTATTGAGGGTACAGCGGCAACTAAAGCAGCAGCCAGCGCGGCAGGCGGCGGATCGGCCGCAGATGGCGCGGCGGCAGGTGGCGTAACAAACGTTGCAGTAGACACCACTGTTACCTCCGGCAGCGATATGTATTGGGAAACCGACGAATATGTGAAATTTTACAATGAAATCAAAAAGCTTCTTCAGCAGAATAACTTGCTGGACAAGGTTGACACTACGCTTGACGACACAGGAGTAATCATTTCGTTTAAGGACAGTGCACTATTTCCTACGGGGAGCGCGGTAATTAATAATGACGCCATAAGTGTAATTGATAAAATCAGCGCCTTGCTTGAAAATTTGGATTTTTCTTTTATTCTTGTGGAGGGACATACGGATTCAGACCCGATATCAACCTCGCAATATGTGGATAATATGGCTCTTAGCAGTGCGCGTGCTGGAAATGTCTGGAGGGAGCTTGTCAAATGCGGACTACCACCCGAAAATATGGCCTCGATAGGTTATGGAGAATACAGACCTGTGGCGCCAAATGATTCGGCTGCGAATAAATCTAAAAACAGAAGAGTTGTCATTACAATATTAAAGAAGCCCTTCAAAGCAACAGCCAATTTGTCAGGTGACGGCACGACAAGCAGCACGGATGCCACCGGTACTGAAACTCCAAGCACAGCAACTCCTAGCGCATCCACTCCGAGCGAAACAGATACAGGCACAGCTCCCAGTACGGCATCTCCGTAAGAAAAACGTAAATACCCTCTGTCAAGACACCGAGAAAGCTTTGACAGAGGGTATATTTATTTACAAAAACCAACTATTATTTCCAGTTCTAAGAATACAGGATGTTTGCCTTTGGCAATACCAATTCAACATGCTTATGCTCTCAGCCGTAAGACCGCAGTCGCCGGTGACAATGATGATTATGCGGATCCCGGAATGATGGTATTCCTAAACGGCAGCAGCCACTTTCTGACGAATGGAATCGGTCATAGGTATAATATACAGAGAAATATATCCTGCTCAACCGGCTCGGTGTACGGAAAAAAGATGCGGGGATTCAGGAAACACTCCCGAAACCCCGCATCTTTGTTTATTGTAACTGCGCTTCAAATCAATGGAAAAACAGAACTGCAAAGAGAAGCGTAAGTGTGCTTGTAAGCTTAATGAGGACGTGGAGTGAAGGACCAGCGGTATCCTTGAAAGGATCGCCAACCGTGTCGCCGACAACAGATGCTTTATGAGCGTCTGAACCCTTACCGCCGCAGTTGCCCATCTCAATGTATTTCTTTGCGTTGTCCCATGCGCCGCCGCCGTTGTTAAGGAAGAGAGCGACAACAACGCCCACGATGGTACAAACGAGCAGATATGCGCCGGCTGCTTCTCTGCCGAGAATGACACCGACAAGAATAGGTACGATAACAACTATAAGGCCGGGAAGAACCATCTCATGCAATGCACCTCTGGTAACAATGTCAACGCACTTTGCATAATCGGGTTTTGCTTTTCCTTCCATGATTCCGGGAATTTCCTTGAACTGACGTCTTACCTCGACTATAACATACTGAGCAGCGTTGCTGACAGCGTTGATTGCGGTAGAGCTGAAAAGGAAAACTATCATAGCCGCGATGAATGCTGCAATAAACACAGCGGGTTTGCTGATGTCGACTGCATACCAACTGTCCTGAGCTATGCCGGTCATGTTTTTAACTTCGTCAATGTATGCGGCAAACAAGAGGAAGGTCGCGAGCGAAGCGGAACCGACTGCATAGCCTTTTGTCAGGGCCTTTGTGGTGTTGCCGCAGGCATCAAGCTTATCTGTTGTATTTCTGATTTCCTCGGGAGCACCGGACATTTCGATGATGCCGCCGGCGTTATCGGTAATCGGGCCAAATGCGTCCATAGCAAGAACGTAGGTGCAGGTCGAAAGCATTCCCATAGTCGCTACAGCTGTTCCGTAGAGACCAGCGTTTGCCATGCCGCCCATTGCCGCGTTACCGAGAGCATATGCAATGTAGATTGCAGCACAGATAAAGAGTACAGGAAGAGCGGTAGACTGCATTCCAACTGCAATGCCGGAAATAATGTTAGTTGCAGCTCCGGTTTGACTCGCTTCCGCGATAGTTCTAACCGGCTTTTTGTTGTAAGAAGTGTAGTAGTTAGTCAGGAAGACAAATATGTAGCTTAGAACAATACCGGTAAGACCGCAGCCGTAAAGCATCCAGGTGTTTACTGCCGTGCCGGAGGGTGTTGTAGCTCCACCAAACATGACATTTACCAGAACAGCAAGAAGAACTGCCATAATGGCTGATGTAACGCCGTAACCGAGATTGAGTGAGCCCATTGGATCCTTGTTTTCGTCCTTAACTTTTACGCAAAGAACGCCAACAATAGATGCCAGAATACCAAGTGAACGTGCAACTAACGGGAAGAGAATGCCTTTCCAGCCAAAAACCTGATAGAGTGTTACGCCCAGAATCATTGCACCAACATTTTCAGCGGCCGTAGACTCAAACAGGTCAGCTCCTCTGCCAGCACAATCGCCGACGTTATCTCCGACAAGGTCAGCAATAACAGCGGGGTTGCGGGCGTCGTCTTCGGGGATGCCGGCTTCAACCTTGCCGACAAGGTCTGCCCCGACGTCAGCTGCCTTTGTGTATATGCCGCCGCCGAGCTGGGCAAAAAGTGCAACCAGTGATGCACCGAAGCCGAAACCGACTATAAGGTTAGGAGCTCCGCAAACCAGCTCTTTATCTCCGGAAGCACCGCCGAAAACGAGAAACAGTGTCGCAACTCCAAGAAGCGAGAGGGTTGTTACAGCAAGACCCGTCACAGCGCCGCCCTTGAATGCAATCTGGAGCGACTTATCAAGACTCGTTCTAGCACCCTCCGCAGAGCGGACGTTACTGTTTACCGACATATACATTCCTATGTAGCCGGATAATGCAGAACAAAATGCGCCGATAACAAAAGCTATAGCCGTGTGTATAGCCGTATCGAGCGCAATAGTACTTCCACTGGAAATTTTACCGAAATATACTGCAGCGAAAATCACTACGAGTGCAATAATGGCTATAAGACCTATCGTCTTATACTGTCTTTTCAAAAACGCCATTGCGCCATCTCTTATTGCATCGGAAATTTCCTGCATCTCCTTAGTTCCTTTGCTTTGCTTAAAAACATAGCGAAACAGCAAAACTGTAGCAATAATGGAAATTACAATTACACCGTAAATGATGCCTAAGTACAAACTCATGTCTTGCATTTTCTATCTCCCTTAATTTCAAAATATAGTTATTCAAGAGTGCAGTCCTTTATTATTCCATTAACCACGTCTCCCTTGCAATGCAGAATATCCGTGTTTCAGCTCACATCAAAATTTTCCGCGAACCAAAATCAGCTTACTAGGCAAAAACTAATTAACTCGCAGTATGCGTAATGCACCTGCGAGTATTAAGATAACATAATGGAATAAATTCGTCAACTCAATTTACACAAATAAGCACAAAAAAAGCGGCAGAAATGCAATATTATTCACATAAAAGAGGTGTAATATTACAGTTGTTACATACGAGTTTGTAGCAAATTCGACAAACTGCACAACTTCTGGTTCAAATTACTGCCGTATTGTATATTGCCATGAAAACTACATTTTATAGAATTCTCTGTACCCTTTTACAAAGCTTGCCAGTTCTTCTTTAATCGTGCACTCGGATTGAAATCTAAGTCATCAATGAGATTAATCGTATAAGTCTTCGTTTGTAAACACGTGTTTCGCTTCAGTCAGTATTTTCTCCAGACCATCTTGTTGATGACTCCGGTATAGCTTTGTATTATCTTGACAACTTTATTGCTTACGTTTTCGTCGACATAATCCGGAACAGTAGCGCCAAATGAGCCGCTTTTATTCATCTCAACCGCAATATCAACAGACTGAAGAACCTGATCGGTTGTAATACCTGCCAGTATAAAGCTGCCTTTATCCATCGCTTCTGGACGTTCCGTGGACGTCCGAATACAAACAGCAGGAAACGGCATGCCCTTTGAATTAAAGTACGCGCTTTCCTCTGGCAGAGTCCCACTGTCAGAAACCACACAAAACGCATTCAGCTGCAGGTTGTTATAATCATGGAAACCCAATGGTTGATTCTGGATAACACGCTGATCAAAGACAAAGCCGCGCTTTTCAATAAATTTCGCACTTCTTGGATGACAGGAATATAGAATCGGCATGTTATATATTTCTGCAAGGGCGTTCACCGCGTCCATCAGGCTATAAAAGTTATCATCTGTATCGATGTTTTCTTCTCGATGTGCAGAGAGCAAAATATACCTTTCCTTTTTAAGCCCAAGTCTATCCAATATGCCGCTTGACAATATCTTTTCCAGATTATCTGACAGAACCTCCGCCATTGGTGAACCAATTACAAATGTACATTCCTTTGGCAAGCCTTCGGAATTCAGGTAACGCCGAGCGTGTTCTGAATAGCAAAGATTTACATCAGCTATATGATCAACTATGCGTCGGTTCGTTTCCTCGGGTAGACATTCATCAAAGCATCGGTTGCCAGCCTCCATGTGGAATATGGGGATATGCAGCCGCTTTGCCGATATTGCTGACAGGCAGGAATTTGTATCGCCGAGAATCAGCAGTGCATCCGGCTTCTGCTCAATCATAAGTTTATATGATTGAGCAATGATATTGCCGATAGTTTCACCCAAATCATCGCCAACAGAATCCAGATAGAAGTCGGGAGCCCGCAATCCGAAATTTTCAAAGAAAATCTGGTTTAGTTCATAGTCGTAATTCTGCCCAGTATGAACAAGGATTTGATTAAAGTACATATCGCACTTTTTGATTACGGCAGACAGACGGATTATCTCCGGTCTTGTGCCGACGATTGTCATAAGTTTCAGCCTAGACATATTCATACCTCTTCATAATACGTATCCGGACTATTAGGGTCAAAGCTCTCAGAACACCACATAAAGGTCACAAGGTCACCTTCGCCTTCATTTGTTATATTGTGGGTATAACCCGTCGGTATATCCACGACCTTTATTATATCACCGGACACATGATAATTCAGCACCTTGTCCGTGCCTATTTTCCGGAACTGAATCAATCCTTTTCCGCTTACAACTACGAATTTTTCGTTTTTTGAATGGTGCCAGTGATTGCCTTTAGTAATGCCAGGCTTTGAGATGTTGACAGAGAACTGTCCCCTATCCGATGTGCGGATAATCTCGGTGAAAGAGCCCCTGTTGTCTATATTCATTTTAAGCGGATAGCTGAATTGATCCTCCGGCAAATAACTGAGATAGGTACTATATAGGGCTTTGTCGAAAGCACTGTCAAGCTTAGGTACGTCGAGACTTTTTCGGCTTTCTTTAAAAGAATAGATTAAATCTGCAATCTCTCCCAAACGAACTTTATGCACAGTAGGAATAAATCCATAGCCGTTTTCAACGTGCTCTCTTCCTTGCAAAGCGCCAATGAACTCATTTACAACATCATCAATGTAAACTAACTGCATATTGACGTCTGGGTCGCTAATTGTTATTGGGAGATCATTGGCAACGTTATTGCAGAAGGTTGCCACGGCGCTATTGTAATTAGGACGGCACCATTTACCGAAAATATTGGGCAAACGGTAAACGATAACCTTCGCTCCCGTCTCGCGCGTATAGGAAATTATTAGATCCTCTCCGGCTTTTTTGCTTTGGCCGTAAGGATTATCAAGCAAAGCTTGAATTGAAGATGATATTAAAACCGGACATTTATTCCCATACTTTTTAAGAGTCTCAAGAAGTGTTGATGTAAATCCAAAGTTACCGGCCATAAATTCCTCAGGGTTTTGTGGGCGATTCACTCCGGCAAGATGGAATACAAAATCAGCCAGTCTGCAATATTCATCGAGCAGATCCGGTGAGGTATCAATATCATATTTCATAATGTCGAAATTACTAGAAATAGATTTGGTTTTATCCTTGCCATCCCGGATGTTTTCCAACGAAACTGCAAGATTTTTCCCGACAAAACCGTTCGCTCCGGTAATGAGTATGTTCATTTTCCATTCTCCCATGTGGTAAGCTCATCACGAATATATTGCAGAGACATGAGCTTCTTCTTAACCTGTTCGATATCAAGAATTTGAGTATTGTTAGAATTGAAGGTTGTCAGCAGGGAACTCTTCCGCTCACCCTCAATAAAATACTTGTCATAGTTTAGGTCGCGCTTGTCTGTCGGAACACGGTAGAAATTGCCCATATCAATGGCGTGAGCGCATTCCTCACTTGTTAGCAGTGTCTCGTAAATTTTTTCACCATGACGAATTCCGATGGCTTCGATTTTGTTATCAGCATGAAACACTTCTTCAACAGCCTGCGCAAGAATGCCAATTGTACAAGCAGGGGCCTTTTGAACGAGTATATCTCCGGCTTCGGCATTTTGAAAGGCAAATAAGACAAGGTCAACCGCCTCGTCAAGAGACATTATGAAGCGCGTCATGGTTGGTTCTGTCACTGTAAGCGGTTTTCCAGCTTTGATTTGCTCAATGAAAAGAGGGATAACACTGCCGCGTGAACACATAACATTACCATAGCGAGTGCAGCAAATCAACGTTTTTGCAGGGTCAACAGTACGTGCTTTAGCCACAATAACCTTTTCCATCATTGCCTTTGAAGTTCCCATGGCGTTAACCGGATAGGCTGCTTTATCGGTGGACAGGCAGATAATCTTACTTACACCAGCCTCAATTGCGGCAGACAAAACATTTTCAGTTCCAAGAACATTTGTCTTGACCGCTTCAAGAGGAAAGAATTCACAGGATGGAACCTGTTTCAACGCAGCCGCATGGAATATGTAGTCAACTCCGTACATTGCGTTACGAAGCGATGATATATCGCGAACGTCGCCGATGTAGAATTTTATTTTGCTGCTGAGTTCCTCCGGAAACTTTGCCTGATATTCATGCCGCATATCATCCTGCTTTTTCTCATCACGTGAAAATATGCGGATTTCACCGATGTCGGTGATGAGGAAACGGTTCAAGACCGCATTGCCAAAGGAACCAGTGCCACCAGTGATTAAGAGCGTTTTGTTGGTGAATAATTTCATAATCTTTTTCCTTGGCCATTCTTTCGTTTTGAGTAACTGTAGCGCAGTGAATTGACCCGATTCAGCAAAGCTCTGCAGGTTGGGGTTTTAAAAAATATTATTACATACACAAGATTGTATACAATCACACATATTACAGTTTTTGCACAAAAACCCAGGAGCGAGTCGTTCCCAATGTGTGCAACTACAAAATTGGTAATTTCAAAGTTGAGTAGAAACAATCCAAAGTGTGCGACATATTTTACTAAATATTTCCAAGGATTTAGTTCAAGCCCATATTTATATACATAATAACCGTCTGCTATTTCAGATGTAAACAATCTGGAAATCGAGGTTGCTAAATACACACCTACCAAGCCGATTTTTAGACCCAAGAAAATGGACAAGCAAATGTTTAGTACTGCCGATGCCACAAAGAAATATTTAACCTGATTAAAATAGCCTAACGTGGTACGAAAGGAATACGCAGGAAAATTAACTCCACCTATATAGATAATAAGCACAAGCGCAAAAATGGATGGCCAAGGCAATAAATAACTTGTGCCTATCCACAACTTAATAAATGGATTGATCAAAATCATCAAACAAATACATGCAAATCCATATAACCAATAAGAGCATAAAAACAGTTGATTAAAAATATTCCGTCTTTGGTGGACATCTGCGTCAACATTAAAATTTCCTATACTGCCGATGACACCAGATAATGCGGACCAAAAAACACCATTTACTGAATTGATTATCAAGGTGTAATTTGACGCTAGTCCAACAGTAGACAATCCAATAATTTTTGAAATAACAATATTATCGGAACCGTTGCTGACAACGCCGGCAATTTTTGAAATTGCCAGAGCTTTAACATTGCTGAATATTTTCTGGCTTTCTCCTTTTTCAAGTTGCACCTCATATTTGTTTTTCAGATATGGATATTCCTTGTTCACATAGTGTGCAACGGCTATATTTCCAAGAATCGTACAGGCTGCTTGAACTGCCAAGTAAATATAATATTGATGCGTCAAAAACAACAAAATTGACTGGAGAACCAATTGGATGACAATGAAGACTTGCTGATATAGGGAAACGACATATCGCTTTTGGTCAACAAGAAGTATGGATTTTTTGTATGTGAGCAAATACGAGAAAACGGTATTCAACAGATACAGCATAAAAATAAGCTGAAAGTTTTCAGGAATATCCGGCTTTTCAGCAACCAGATATTTAATGAAAAAGGAGAGAATAATACCAATGCATCCAACTGTAATCGCGATATATCGATAGGCTTTCTTATAAACGGCCATAAGTTGTCGGAGTTTTACTTCGTCATGCTCTTTCATCGGTTTATACATGGCGTATACCAATGCTTCACCTATGCCCAATTCTGCAAAAGACAGAACGGTTAGCACATTTGTAAATAGGCCATTAATTCCTAAATACTCCGTAGAAAGGTACCTAATAAAAATTGAACGTGACACAAAGCTTAACAAGATGACTGTTATTTGCGAGAAAATACCAACGAGGGCATTTGCTGCACTTTTACGAGTTCGATTATTCAACGCGCCCATCCTTTGCGTCATCAGCATCATCAAGTACTCGTATTGTTCGAGCGGGAACTCCACCAATCATCAGGTTTGAATCAAACGAATGAGTAACGACAGCTCCAGCGGCAACAATTATTCCTTTGCCAACTTGAATGCCCGACAAGTAGCTGCTTGCCGCGCAAAGCCAACACCCATCACCTATGACAATATCCTTGTTGAAACCTTCTCCTGCACGATGGCTGGCGTCGCCGATTTCATGACCACCCGTATAGAAACGAACGGAAGGGGCAATGTCACATCTGCTTCCTATAATTACGGTTCCATTACCATCAATGCTTAAGTCTCGACCAATCCAAGTATCTTTTCCAACAATGAGTCCACCGGTAATGAAAACAGGCCCGACTATGCGCGAACCCTCTCCGATTTCAAATCCTCCCCAATTCAACAGAGTCCTTTTTACAGGAAAAAAGCGCTCTCTGGTTCCAAGAAAAAGGTGGTTTGTTAAAAACAACGCTAGGTTTTGCTTGATATTTGGCATGTGAGCCACTCCTTAAAACCAATCGTTTGGCAGTATTTCTGCACTGCTACAGGGGCCATCCACAAACGGTGTGTTTTCACCTTGCCGCAGGCATCCTGCCAGATTCAAAAATCGAGTTGCTGCATTGTGCGCATTCCAGCTTGTAGATATCGTTTGATATGCGTTGGAACCGAGTTTGCGACAGGCATAAGAGTCAGATAATAGTGAAGATGTTTTTGTGTACAAATCGTTTTCATCGCCTGATCTGTATATCAAACCATTTTCTTGATGCCTGATTAAGTACGGAACTGACCCAATGGCATGGCTAGCGACAACAGAACATCCGCTGTTCATTGATTCATTTAGGACGGCGCCCCATCCCTCATTAAAATCACTGGTAAACAGAAAAATACTCGACTTTTCCATATGCTTTCGAACCACCTCAGGTGACATCGCCCCTAGCAAATGGACATGCTTGCCAAGATTAAAACCGTCGATCATGTGTTGTAATTCTTCACGCAAATTTCCCTCGCCGATTATGTTGAACTCAAAATCAAAGCCGCTGTCCCGCAGTTTCTTCGCGGTATTTATTGCAGCCTCCGGATGCTTCCATTCAATGAGTCTACCTGCCCATAGAATGGAAGCAGGGCGCTTACTGTCCAAAACACGCTCAATATTTTCATATTGCACCGTCTCAGGAAAGTAGCCCCACTTAAATGTACGGCTCTTATAGTTTCCAAATCGCGCTGCATCAGCCGCGGTATAAGCGCTGGAGCAAAGCATATAGAGAGGATATTTTTGAAAACGCCCATGATGCAGCCATGCTCCAGCAATGTCATGAGGAAAGCGTTTGAGCGGAGTACCCGATTTATAGAAGCGTTCGGAGTACTTAAATGTCAACAGCCCTTTTTTTAGGCGGTTAGTAATAAACTCATCTGGTGCAGAGCCAATCATTGCAACATCCCATGTGTCCGCAATCTGTCGGCACAAGTTCATTGAGTCCTGTGAACCATATGTACTTAGTTCAAAAGGATACTCTCCATCTATCTTCCATCCCATAGACATGCGCTCCTGATCCATTGGCACCGTCGAAATGAATTGAAAATTCTGCCCAAGAGTCGCATATAACTCCGAGCAAAACGGAAGCTGATGATGGCTTAAGTAATTTGAAATAAACGCAACTTTCATATCATGCGTCTCCATCGTTATATTGAGCCAATATCAAGAACCCTCCACTTAAAATGTACATACCGACGCCACCGGAAGTTAATGCAGCTTCAAACGATCCCATAATAATTACAGCGTAAAACGCAAATATAGCGATCTTCTGAAAACGGGTAATTGCTTTATCATGAGTCTTGTTTGCTATTTTGCTTAATATGCTTAAAAAAAGTACAAAAACGATTGCACCATATGATGATAGAATGTCAAGATGAGTATTGTGCATTTGAGATTGCCCACTAATCCCTCCGAGAACATAATAGTTGCCAAACAAGGGACTACTCCTTATACTATCCCAAACTGAACTCCATATATAATATCTGGAGGTTAATGCTTTGCCATCTCTTATGGCAAAACTAAATATTTTAATTACCCCAGTGTTAACCATAAGCATATAAACGATCGCAATTATAATCGGAGAAAGTATTAATACGAATGATAAGGTCTTTGAAATTCGCAATTTATTGGATGTTGCTCTGTTTATCACAATAAGCAACACAAACGCGATAGCCGCAATGAGGCAACTACGAGCCAACGTAAAAAACAAGAGAACACCTAACAGCGCTGAAAGAATGACTAAGAGAAGCTTGATCAACATTTTTTGACAATATGAAATAGCTACAAAGCAGTATAAAAGGGAATGCAAAATATACATTCCTGCTAAATTCGGATTTGAAAAGTTAAATGTCAAACCATTGGCATAGATTGTTCTTACCCCAAAAAGATATGCAAATGGGTATAAACATGCTATAGCAATATTGATAGCTATTATATAATCAACGGTTTTCTTGTTGACAGAAAAAGTACTACTGATCAAATAGAAAAAAACAAGCGTACTTAAGAACATGATTGCTTTTCTATAGTAGTCAAAATCAAGTGTTGGATAACTTATAATCACATTCAGAAAGACAAGTATAAATGTAAAAAGCAATTCTATGCTATTTAAAGAAAGCGCTTTATTTGAGAAAATGTAGCCAATAAAATAAACGCCCAATACGACGAAGGTACAAGTAAAGCAAAAACTCACAAATTGATATTGCTTAGTTATTGTTCCGATTATTATAGCTGTAATTAAAGCGTATTGCAGTATATACAGTCTGTTTATTTTTTCTGCTTTAATTGGCTTTAAAATGCAACTTGTCATATATATCGAAATATCCTTTACACATTATTTCCCTTGAATAAACATCATAAGAAGCTTTTGCAATTTGTTCGCGAACATTTATAATCGAAGCCATCATTAGAGTAGTTCTTTTCAGTGCATCCAAATCTCCGAACTCTACAAATTTGCTGTATTCTTTCAGTGCAATTTGTTCGGGTCCACCAGCCTCAAACCCCACCACCGGCGTGCCGCAACAAAGGCTTTCGGCGCAAACCATGGAAAATGTCTCCTTTTTGCTAGTCAACAACGTCACATCCGCCATTGAATAAAACTGAGCAAGCAATTTCTGGTTGTCGATACGACCAAGAAAAATTACGTTCTTCGGCGGCACTATGGATGTATCATAGGTTCCGGCCACAAATATTTTCGCGTTCTCATTTATCAGTCTTTTCGCAAGTTCCAACACATAATATCCGCCCTTTATATGGTTCGGATCGCAGCTAAAACCCGCAGTGGCGTGAAAAATAATTATCTCATTTGTCAGTCCATGTTTATCCCTTAACACAGCAGTATCATAAGCATGAAAGATGCTTGTATCAATGCCGTTAAGCACAACACAGTGATGCTTGTCCGACAATATAGGTGATTGCTTTGCGCGCTCCATCAGCCACGGAGAAACCGAAGCGACAATCAGGTTGTCATCAAATCCGTCAAAGGCTTCCTTCATCTTTTGCCAGAAGGTATGCGTGCGATCCAGAAGCAGAGATTTTGTTTCTTTTCGAAGCCGTGGGCATTTACCACAGCCGGTTTTCCATCTGTCGCAATCCAGCGCATACCCGCAGTTACCTGTGTACATAAACTCGGCGTGGAGCGTCAACACAGTGGGGATGCCCGCATCCCGCAGGAAAGCCATAAGGTGAGGAATATTCACGAAGTAACCGTTCAGGCAGTGCAGATGCACCACATCTGGCTTCTCCTTTTGTATTATGTTGATCAGTGTTTTGGTGGAAAAGCTACAGCCGCCATACATGAGACCGGTAAAACGGGTGAGCATATTATTAAATTTGGAGTAAAGTTCGCCGCAAGTCTTGTATACATGAGGTTCGTAAATATTTACACCGCGACCATAGCACACAATAGATTCTATACCTTGTTTTTGTAATTCTGCATCTATGTCATATAGAATTTTCCCGGTACTGCCAGTGCGATACACACAGTTAATTTGCAGCACTTTCATCTTACCCCACCTTTTTTGCTGATAAGGCTATGTTTGTTCAGCTTACATTGTTGTCAAATAGCATTCTCAATGATTTCCCGAATAGTTGAACCGCCATTTGCAGAGAAATATTGCTCACGCACTTGTTTTGCTTTATGGACAATTTCTGTGCGTATATTTACATCTAATAAGGCGGATTTCAACACTTCCTTAAGCTCGTCTGCATGGCTGGCCACAAATGCGCACTGGTGATTTATTAAGAAATCAGTTTCTGTTAACAACTCATTGCCATACATTAGTAATGGCGTACCAGAACAAACACTATCGGCAATTTTGGTAGAAAACGCAAATTTCAGGTCTTTACGATTATAGTCATCATCGTATTCGGCATGCACCAACAAATTACTTTCGTGTAGCACAGAAACAACGCGTTCATAATTAACAAAGCCTTCATATTTGATATTCTTATTTGCCAGAAATTCATCTTCGACCGCCTCTGGTACTTTGCCATACACATGCAGCTTTGTCCCCGGTACTAGGTCATGTAAAGTGTTCGCTATTTCCATCAGAGCCTCATGCCGGTTCAATCCAAGATTGCCTAGATAGGATACCTTCAAGCAGCCATCCTTCGGCAATTCTGCATTGGGGATAAAATCTATGTCTGACTGAGCAAACAAGCATTTACATGGGAAAGCAAATTCACTGGCAAACTTCATGGTAAGTAACGGCGTGTTGAAAATTCCCGTGGAAATACCGCTCTCACACCGGCGGTATGCGTGCTGTACTTTACGGTGAAGCAATAGATATGCGAGAGACCGCCGCTTCGTCACATAGTTATAATCCTTGAAATAGTAATCCTCAGTGGTGTAGGCAATAATTGGTATACGGAGTTCTACAGCCAATTTGTTTGCAAAATCAATCAGAAACGCATTATCCGCTAAAAAAAGAAATATATGCGTGGGATGAAAATCTGCAATCCATTTTTTTAAGCTCGGCCCGCTCCACTTCCCGTATTTCCATACCATTTCCCGAAGTAACAATTTAAAAGGTGTTTTCATTTTTTTTGCGGATGGATTGCTGGAAGCTTGCTGCTGCATACCTGTGGTTTCTACTATATGACCATATTCCCTTCGCTGAATGAATGAACGAAGCGCATCTTTATCTGAAATTTGATAATAGTTTGCACAAACCGTTTTATCCGAAACGCCGTGTATGTAAATCTGAGCTATGTTACTTTTGAGAAAACATGATGAAAAATACTTTGCTAATGTTCTCCCATTCGAATCATTCATTGAAAAGCAACTATTTGAAACAACAAGAACTCTTATATTTTCCATATTTCATCTCAACATCAATTCTTAGTTTGGTATCACTACCAGTTCAAAGCACATCTCAAAAAATAATGCCAGGATAGATTTTCACATCGATATAACAACTATAATAATTCAAGCAAATGATTATAGCTCTCTATACATTGTTATTCCTTCGCGCATCCACCGCATTGCTTGTTTGAAAGATGAATCATTTGAATAATCTTTTTTGTGACGCTGTGCGAAATATATACAATACGCTATCGGACAACATCCAGTCATTGCTGCATACACAGCTCCTTTATCAACAAAATACTTTTTATTAAATCCGCTAAACCATGAGGATGTACCGGTCTGATCCTCAATATCTGCTATTACTTCTGTACAGGCATACATTCTCAATCGTTTTTTTAAGCAATCAGAAATAAAAAGTGAATCTTCGCCACAACTAAAAAGTGAACCGGGTCCAAATAATGTTGCAAATTCAATATGTTCTTTCATAACTTTTTGTCTGCGGAAAGCAATACGTGCTGCACCATATCGCATTGAATTAAAACGATTCAGCTTTTTATTTGAGCTGTTGCAATATCGTTTACTTATGCCTCCTATAGAGGCAAGATTAAATGCAATAACGTCTGCATCCGGAAAAGAAGCGAAAGCATTACTTATCATATTGGAATACCCTGTTCGCAATTGCTCATCATCATCCACAAGAAGGCAAATATCACCATTTGCCTTTGAAAGTGCCATATTCCTGCTTTTGGATACTCCTTTTTCATTAACACAAAACCATTCTACACAATGCCCATTATAGTCAAGAATTTTATATTCATAATGATCAACTTGATTAATGATAACAGCGTCCGATTGAATGTTTAGTCTACTCAACAATGAGTAATCCTGCTGATTCGTTGTAGCCACAAGAACTTGTACTTTCATTTGTCCTCCACATACTATTGAGATCTATTGAAACAAGCTATTTCTTTCGACCATAATTATATTGCGACAATATCAGTGTGTTGTATATTGATCTAACAAATCAATTACTATTTTTCATTTAAGGCTACTCGTCAACACTATTATCAGAAATGCGTTTTCGCCTTATAGTATCTAGCTTCATCATAAGCCAAGGACTTGCACATCCTCCCAATAACAGTAATTTTCTGTAAAGCGATATTTCAGGAACAAATGCAAATTTCATGACATTGCGTCTTAGATATAATTTCCATCTTTTGTAGTCGCTTGAATATTTTTTCTCCAAGTGGTTGGCCTTGATCCTTACGATTGCGCCCAAAGCAAAAATACATAGATGCAAGTTTAGCATTGTATTAACCTTCGAACTGTCTATCGTGAGCTGCTTCTTAATGGATTTTAATGCTTTCTCACCGTTATACAGCTTCTGGATATCAAACTTTGTTGTTGCAGACGCTTCATTGTTTCGTCTATAATAATAAACTTTGCGATTTCCAACACCTACGCAACTGGATAGCTGTGTGGCGGTAGTAATGAAAGACAGACCTTCGCCATAAAATAAATCTTTGGAAAACCGCAAGTTATGAACTTCTAATAGACTTCGTTTGAAAATCTTGTTCCAACATCCCACTATAACTTCTGACGATAGTAATAGTGCTGTTGCATCTTCTGACGATAGGGTTTCTATATATTCTTCTTCTGTCTGTTTCTCTCTACTTTTTGTAAAGCAACATTTCGAAAGGCAGAAATCTGCACCCGTCTTTTCAACGAGACAAAGCATATATGCAATGTAGTCCTGTGCAAGGTAATCATCTGCATCAATAAAAACTAAATATTCTCCCGTTGATAGTTCAATACCGCTATTTCGTGCAGCACTAACCCCAGCGTTTTCTTGATGTGCAACTCGCACTCTGCTGTCTTGTTTTGAAATATCATCTAAAAATCGCCCTGTTTTGTCTATGGAGCCATCATCTACAACAATTACTTCAATATTTGCATACGTTTGCTCTAATATTGATGACAGGCACTTTTCTATATATGTCTCAGCATTATATGCTGGAATAATTATTGAAATCAGCAGCTTTAAAGCTCCATTATTAGAATAATCTATCATTTCCTCTCCGTTATTTCATACAAAGCATTCTTTAGATACGCTACTGCTTTCTTCCTTTCTGTCACTAGTACTTCTTCGCTATTGCCAAGAGCAATCATTGCCTCCAACGTCTCCAAAGGTGGGTTAAATCGTTCCGTTAAGGATACCAATTCCAGAAGCGAAAAAACCCGTGTTGATTGTATTTCAGCAGTACCGTAATTACGATCAAAAGTGTAAAACGGTATCTTGAAATTTAAGGCAAATGCTGTGCCATGAAAAGAATCGGTACATATGGCTGCTGCATTCCGCGCTAATTGAACGAACTCGCGTGGACCGGCAACTGCAACCTCATTATATGAATTGCTATTCTCAAAGCCATATGGAATTCCAATAACCTTGAATCCTGTCGCTCTTTTCAACCACTCGATGCAGTCAATCGCATGATTGCTAGGGTCATCGAGGAAATAAGCTAATATGTATGGTTCTTTCTCTTTACAGGTCGCGTCTTTCAGACGCAATGCTTCTATCCATTGATTAGCGCTAAGAATCAAAGTCGGATCAATGAGCACAGCCGGCTTTTCACCGATTATTGTTTCAACTATATCTGAACCTGAGCTCTCACGGACAGATCTATACGGAATGCCTGATATGTATTTTGTGATCTTTTTCAAGTTATAATCGGGAACATAATCTCTTCCAAAGCTCGGAGCAAACGCGATACGTTTGTTTATTGGCGCAAATCTAAGATAATAAAATGGATCGACATAATATGTAGTTGAATTCCAAATTTGATCGCTTCCGCATACAAAGGCGGGGAATTCGTCTGTGCGTGCCCGCTTGCGCAAATTGCCGTAGCTTGTTTTCTCAGGCTGCAATGTTTTATCATAGAATGTCTGAAACAAACTTTTGGATGCTTCCGTTAGTTGAGACGCTGGAGTGCCTTTATAAATCACCAATGTCCTTTTCAAAGACCATGGTCTCCAAACTGTACGGGCAAATATCACAGAGAGTTTTTTAATTCGGATGTCTCGACCTTTTATCAGACTTCCTGCAATACAAAGCAGCTCACTATTATAGCCCAAAGACTCTAACACGCTTTTCGTCGCAAAAGCCTGCAAGGCAGAACCATAGTTGTATCCGGTATAAACAGTGGCAATCCCAATCTTTGCAACATTTGATTTCATTGCTTCCGCTCCTTTAATAGCTTAAAACAAGCCAGAGGGCTGGATACAAACGACCTGATTCCGTAAGATAGGAATTGCACTTTGCGCCCCATTCTTACTTCCGCAAAAGAAAGCACCGCATAATGGCGCATTTTGATGGCACGAATTGTTTTGCCATTTAGCTGTCCAAAATACTTTTTCTTTTCCTCATATAAATCGTTCTCGCATTTTAACTTACTTTTCCCGCTGGAAAGCCCCGATTCCCCTTCGTGCACCAAAGCATTCACTCCGCATTCCGGAAGGTAACACAGCTTCCCACCTGCTAAGATTGCGCAAAGCATCAAATAAAATTCATCACCCAAATCAATTGCGGGAAAGCCTCCGATTTTCAGCAAATACTCCCGTTTAAACATGAGCGTATCTGTGCCTGACATATGGTGAATGAGGTGCAGTGCCAAATATTCTTCTTGATGCGCCCCAACTAAATAACTTCTTTTTCTATACTCAACCAGTTGCCCTTTTTTGTTAAGCAGCCTCAGATCGGTAATGCCGTAGTCGGCTTGCGCATCCTTCATGGAGGCAACTTGATGAGCTATCTTTTCCGGAGTATAAACATCGTCATCATCTAAGAATGTGACATATTCTCCTGTAACCGCTCTAATACCGATATTTCGCGTCCCTGCGGAACCGCTATTGACTGCATTTTGAATCAGAGTAATACTTCGAGATGTTCCTGATTGAACGTCTTCAACGATACGGCTAATAATCTCGTTCCAATTATTATCAGCATTATCATCAACTACGATTATCTCTACATTCTTATATGACTGCTCACATATTGACTGTAGTGCTATTTTAAATTCAAAATCTCTGCGATATGTAGCGAGAATTACACTTGCAACGATTTCGTTCATTTATTTACAGTCACTTTCACTATATCATTCTTGAATTTACCTGTTCCACCCTCAACCACGCCATCTCTCTTCAGAACTTTCAAAATTGTGCCGAAGAAGCATTTACAATCAAACAAAAAATTCATTCTTTTTACATATTCGCCGTCAAACTCCGCTTTGACTTTAATTGGCACCTCGTCACGCCCGTTAATCTGCGCCCAGCCTGTGAGGCCAGGTTTAATGTCATTTGCCCCGTTCTTGTCGCGCTCGGCAATTAGGTCAAATTGATTCCATAGCGCTGGGCGGGGGCCAATGATGGACATTTCACCTGTAAATATCTGTGCAATCTGTGGCAGTTCATCGAGGCTGGTCTTTCGCATAAAACGTCCCACTCTGGTTATGTACTGCTCCGGGTCTTCCAACAGATGTGTTGGGGTATCCTTTGGGGTACTGACCTTCATTGTGCGGAATTTTAAGATTTCAAATTCTGATTTATGTATGCCAATGCGCCGCTGCGGAAAGAATGCTGGGCCGGGATCATCGAACTTAATCGCAATTATCAGCATCAGGCAGGCTGGCGATAACACAATCAGCCCACAGGCCGAAAGAATAATATCAATCAGTCTTTTTATGCATTTCTCGTACATTTCTCCAACTCCGCATCTAAAACTTACTCAATATACGCTCTGATGTTTTGAAGATAACTGCAACTTCAATTTGGATTGCACCGTGCGCATCACAGATTGTTCTGATTTCATCAAGCTTAGCCGGTACAGCGTAGAAATTTGCTGCAATAACAACCCTGCAATAGGGATATTTACCAAATGCAGTTTCAAGAGCTTCGGGATACACGTTCCATGTATCGTATTCGGAATCAATAAATAGCTATTCTCCGTTTTCATAAGAAACTGGATTAACAGTAGCAGAGGAGGTCAGATCAGAGCAAAACACACCCAATACAAGGGACACGGTATGCTTTCCACCGATATAGTTTGCTAATTCATTTTTAAATCCATAGACATTTGCACCAAGAGGAGCAACCTAATTTTTATTAAAGGCCTCTTGTATGAGTTTAAGCTCTTTTCCGTGCAATGTCTGCGATGAAAGAAAGACCTTTTTGTTTTCCGTGCTATCCAGAAAGCTATGTTTCCTTCTACTCCAACGAAGAATCGAATATAGTGCCGCTGTGAACCTTCGTAAACTGCTTGACATGTGAGTCTTTTTTGATTATTGAGGAGCTGTCTATGTGGCAATAAGCCTCAACGGTTGCACTGGGGTCGATTATCGCGCCGGAGCTGATTATGCAGCCTTTTTGTATTTCGGAATTGGTGCCAATGATGCACTTTGCCTCGACTGTGACTCCGGCGGAAAGTCTGGCACTTGGACTAATTGTTGCCATGGGATGGATAAGCGTGGGCAGTATAAAACCAGCTTCCTCAAGACGTGCTATCCAATTTGCGCGCAACTCACAGTTGCCGAAGGACGGTATGGCAATCGGGTATATCTCAACGTATTTCTTGTAGCTGCCGCAGATATCTATTGCCTCTGGAATTCCTGTGTTATCGTCAAGAAAATCGACCTTGTCAAAGACCGATAGAGCCTGCGCAATTTCCTTGACAACATGTCCCTGACTTCCGGCACCCAAAATCAGCAGATTCATTCGCTTACCGGAAGTTGAAATCGGATATTTTTCCGCGACAAATCCAGCGGTATATTTTTCGAGCAATTCAATACTTTCGGGGTGAGTAAGGAAAAATTCGCTAAAATTCTTTTGAATTTCACCGACCTGCTTAATACCCGTGTAAAGAGAAATTGTACTCAGGTCAACACCCACCTGAATGCAGCGCCGAATAAAGGTCTGCCGGAGCTTAATCGCCGTAAGACTGTCAGCAATTTTATATCTGGCGTTAATCGAAAACAGAATGTTTTGCAGAAGATGGGGCCCCGAAACCGATACATCACCGCTTATGATAAAACACTCCGGGCCGGAATACAGACTCCTGTGATCAATCAGGTATTTTGTAACAAAAGAAGGGATAGCCAAGACACGGCTGCTTTCGTTCGGAACAAGGGAATAAACACGATTTGAGCCGGTTCCGCTGCTGACAACAACATTATCAACATGCAGCTGAGATAAGCCTAAATCGACATCGGAAATTCTGAGAGCCGTTACTTCATTAACAGATAAGCCAACATAAAGGCATAGATATGCACCGACTTTCCGAGGCTCAACATCCTCGGTTAATGCTTTTTCAATTATCATGCACTGGTTTTCTGTAAGCATAAATGTAACCTCCGCAATGTGATGTTATTTTGTGTTTGTTAATCACTAGAAAAC
>QFZN01011357.1_pt1 | contig 22589 bp, 23 predicted proteins | sample 1740101 | NCBI WGS metagenome assembly QFZN01 (sample SAMN09210849, study PRJNA391713) | Ciliate metagenome, whole genome shotgun sequencing project. | isolation source: combination of 50 Heterometopus sp. ciliate cells from an enrichment culture... | host: Heterometopus sp. ...
CCGCGCACACAGGCGAGGAACATGCAAAAGTGAGAGAGAGAGATTATGCGAGTTAGATCAACTTGTCGATGTGAGTGTCGAGCTTCACAAGGAAGTCGACGACGTAAAGTTGCGAGTTCGCCAGTCCTACCAGCACCGTCGTCTTCTCGCCTAAATTCCAGTTGCTCATTGTTGGTGTGCTTACCTGGAACGTATGACAGCGAGCTGATTGCAGAGGGGAAGCTGGCGAAGGCCTCGATACTCAGTCCGAGGTCCTCTTCTTTCATAGTGATGATGCAGTATCGTCTCAGTCTTCTCGAGGTCCCGCCGGTTATCTACCTCATTTGCATGAAAAGAAGTACAACGAAGTAGCCATGGGGATCGAGCAGGATCGCGTTCACATACTCGTCAAGCTCCCGCTGGGCCACCTTCTCCCCGTTGATGCTGTACACGATGAGCATGTCGCGCTCGTAAGTTTTGAAGGCGCTGCGGGCGTGGAAGATCACATAGCCTCGAGAGGATAGCAGCACCCGGAAGACTTCGTACTTCACCTTCAGCGACAGTTCAGGCTGAATTGTCAAGAAGTAGCGGTTGTTTGAGGCCACCCTGAGAACGCAGCTGGTCTTCGAAGCCGACGCGTAGAGGTCCAGCTCAGAATTCGCGTCCAGTGAGACAATGGCGTCGTTGTGGTCGGTCATGAAGTGCTATCGCAGGGTGAAGAATCGGAAGGTACCCGAGGTCGCTTGGAGCCCGCGGAGGCCTGGAGAATGTCGGCGACACGCCAGACTGCGACCACGCCGTCAAGGTCGCCGGTGTAGAGAGAGTCGTCTCGCTCGTTGAGATGAACTGCGCTAACCACAGTCTACCGCTCGGTTACTCGAACAAATCACCTTGTGGAAAGCGACCGAAATGACGAAGGTGAGCGACTGGAAGCCGTAGATGCTGAAGTCGTTCTGGCAGTCCCTGCACGCGATGATGTACTCCCCACTGAAGGTGAAGATCGACTGCGGGTCCGTTGCGAAGACCTCTTTCCCCGCGCTGCAGATGCCGAAGTACGGTCCGATCCCGTTTGGCTGCCCGATGTTCCTGCACTCATTCTTCCCTCCGAGCAATCTATTTGATGGCTCAACAAGTTTGTACTGCTTTCGCACGAGCTCGTTGTTCGAGTTCACCACGACCAGGTTGTTCTTGTCCTTAACCATGATGCGGATCGCAGTGAAAAATTCGCCCTCCTTCTGTCTGTATTGGAGAGCCATGTAGCGCTGCTGCTCGTTGAACACGTCGAAGACCAGCCGGGTGCTTTCGTACGTTTTATCCTCGAAGACGGGATGCGGCCTGTCAAAGAGTTGGGTAGGGTGGTGTCCGAATTCCGCGATCTGGCTGATGTCCGAGGACTCAAGTCTGCTCTCAGACTGTTCTCGCGCCTTCACCGCTTTCTACCCCCACATAGGTTTCGATTCGGCGGTACCTCGCTTGTGAGTGGCTTGAACAGATTGAAGGCCTCGTGCTTCTGCTGCTTGTCGCCAAAGATGAGGTCGATCCAGGCGTTGATGGTGTTCCGCGTCCGCGGGTGTTCCAGCGCCAGGTAGTTCATCATTATGTAATGATGACGGTTCTCTGCCCACGGCGGGAGCACCACCACGTCCACCCGCACCATCTGTCCGTGCAGCATCTCAGAGCTATCGTCCACCATTTTCATTCCGAAGGTGTAATGGTTGCTACAGAGATTATTACCAAACTCGACGATGGTACTGATTTGCGAGGAACTCGGGATTGTAGTAGAACTCCGGGATCAGCTCCAGGTTGTTATCGCACTGAACCTTTAGATTGTTCCACATGTTTTCCAGCACGTGGAAGTGCCTCGAGGGACAGTCGCCGCCAGCGTCAAATCTGTAGATCATCAACGTGTAGGGCTGCAGACGCATCATGTACCCGAGCACGGCCCGTCCTGGGAGATAGTGGGAGCCGAACTGGAATCGTCCGCCGGGGAAGTCGTCGGTGTTCTCGTACTTCTTCTCGGCCTCGTCGCGTTTCCGCTGTGTGATCCCCGATATTGGATACTTCAGCTCCCTGAACTCAGCCGTCGACAGTGTGATTTCCCTCTCTGTGAAGTTCACCAGCAGCCACGGGAACACCGGATATTGTGCGAGGGACTGGAAGGAGCGGCTGGCGTAGTCGTTGAGAAGGGCGAGGTACTCGTAGTTGGACATGCGCCGTTTGCGCCACTCGTCGGTGAATCTTCGGACCACGAATTCTTTCTTGCTGTCCTTGATGATGGTTACACCCCGCTGCCGTCTGTCGGTGCCGAGGACCCGGGGCTCCAGGATCGAGAAGAACTCGGCGAGGTGCATTTCTGAGAAAAGAACGAGGAAGACCGACCTGCGGTTGGCGAACTGGATCTCCACCGCCTGCTTCACCATGTTGTACTTCCGGGCGATGACGCGCGTCATGTCCGTGTATCGCCAGATCTTCTTCATCTTCGCGTTCAGATTCACGCACATGAGTCGGGTGGAGCCCAGCCGGTACTCGGGCTTGTTGATGTTCTTGACCTTGTGGGAGAAGACGATTTCGTTCTCCTCAAACTTCATCACGCCGAACACCGAGTGGTCGTACTTCACCACCTCAGCCTCCAGCCTCAACCTTTCCTTCTTTATCTTCACCTTGCACTCCTTGGCCAGCTGGGACCGACTGACGCAGACCTTTATTGCATGTCCGCCGAGGACCGAGGTGCGGCCCATGATCGGAATCGTGTGATCAGCAACCGGCGTGGCCTCCTCATCGAGTCGCCGCATTATAACGCTCAGCCTCACCTTCGGCGTGACATGTTCCATGAGTGCAGCCAACAGAGCGTGTTGGTGAGGACTTGGCACAAGGAAATCTCTCGATGACTCCAGAACTCCAGTCTGCTCCACCAGACACTCTTCCCCTCTGCACGCCACGTTCCGGATCATCAGTCGCTTCAAGAAGAACTGTCGCACATATGCGATCCCCCTGAGCACCGAAGGATTGTCCAGCGGCTTTCTCATCCGCTTCAGCCGCATTGCCCGGCCCAGACCGTCCCTGGCCGGATCCACCTTGACAAACGCGCTGAACCCCAGCGGACCGACGGCGGAGGGTCCAAGCTTGGATAGGTGCTGGTGAAGAGGACACCTGGAAAGCAGTTTGGAGTAATATCTCCCCACGGTCTCATACATGCGCTCGTTCTCTCTGTCCGCCACCGTGAATGCGTGCTCTGCGGTAACACACTTCCGCAGTTCCTCGTATTCTTTCTCGTTGTTGCTTCCGTCAGAGTCAGCCGCCATATCAGTGTCTATTTGTAGATGATATGAAAATCTAAGGTTACCCTGTCTGGAGAGCCGTTTGTTGCATTCGACCAGCAGATTCCGCATCCGCGAGATCCTTTTCTTGTCCCTATCGGTTTAGATATGAGGAAGTGTTACTCTTTGGCCTGAGCATGGGGATCAGAAAGATGCTTGGTGACCTTGGGACGAGAATCGACCTGGAAGAGCACCATGCGCTCGATAAGCAAGAAATCTTCAGAGACCAGTCTGTGAAGTCCCTTCTGCACACTTTTGAGGAAATGAGCGGTGGTCACCACGTCGAGGATGGCTTCCGCGAAATCGGTCACACTCAATTTCTTCTCCTGGAAGACCGCGTACTTTTCGCTGATCTGGACCAGCGTGGCCACACACTCTTCCTGGAACTTCCGCGCCCGCTGCATTAGCTCTGCTTCCGACTCTGTCGACGCCCCTGATGTGCGACCGTGAATCTTGGACGATGCTTTGGGGGACTCGATGATGCTCGGCCTGGCTACCTCGAGGGACTCCTTGGTCAGCATGTCGAAGTTCGAGTAGCAATTTTCGATCTGGTACTCTGGGGACCGGATCACGTCCCTGCAGAGTTCGTCCATGCCCTTCATCAGCGCAGCCTCGCCCCCAACAAGACAGGCCCGGACGGTCTTCGCAAGTAGTTTGGACAGGTACACGAGTCTGTAGCTTGGCTCGGCGCCGGAAGCCTGCAGTTGGGAGAGGACCTCGCGGTAGGACGAGGCGCCATATGCGGTATATACGATCGCCTGTGTGATCTCTGTGACCAGGAGCAGTCCACGATAGTACTGAGACTCGAAGGGGTCCTTCTTTGCTGCCACAGACTTGGCGATCTCCTCAACCGTTTTCTGGTGCCCCACGCACTTGTCGTGCAGGATCAGCTTTATTCTGGCGTCGGCACTGGCCTTGAAGTTGAGGAAAGACTCGGGATCGCTGGTGGTCCCCGGGAGTTCTGAGAACTTGAGCTTGAGGATGCGTTCGATGGTCTTTTGTGTCTTCTTCTTGCGGAAGACGAAGAAGCTGAGAAGTTTTAGGGGGAGCTTCATGTGGGCGTCATCAAGGTCACATTTGCGGTTGCTGCGCACCACGATGCCCAGGATCAGCTTCAGCATTGTCCGCACCACTCCGCCTTCTCGCTGGCAGCAGTCCTCCAAGCCCACCGGAGGGTTCCTGGGAACGTGCCCGTGGACGAAGGACGGGTACCAGAAGTACAGCATCTTCGCCGCGTTTAGGCAAAGCATGACCTTAGCCACAAGCTCGATGTACTGTCCCTGTATAATTATGTGAGGGATCCGAATGGCCGCGTCCTCCAGGAAATATACGAACTGCGCAAGACTGCAGAGACAGTCGTCAGAAACGGGGGCGCTCGAGGTGGTCTCGGCCAGAATGTGGTCCACAAGCTTGTTGCTCACGAGCAAGAACTCTGGCACGGTTAGCGCCCACATATCGCGGAAGAGAGTGCCCTGCCGCGCCTGGCCGACCTTCCAGTAGCTGGCCATGTACAGCAGGTAGAACTTCTCCAGACTTGCCTTCAAGGTCGGCTCCCCCAGGTACCGCGGCTTGCACAGGTACCCCGCTACGGTCTCAAACACGTTCTCCATGTGCAGAAAGGCAGCCAGAAAAGACTTGCTCTCGAGGAATCTGCAGGTGTCGAGCACGATGCGTCGCTGCACGGGTAGCTCGAAGGCTCGGATGTTTTCGATGATTTTCCCGTAGACCATGCGGGCCCGTCCGGACACGTTCCGCAGTTCGAGGATTCGTTGCGGCAGTTCTTTCTCTTCCAGGTAGAATACGGCTGGCTCTGGCAATATGTGAGACAGCAGTGCGAGGTAGGTCTTCTCCCCCAGATATTGTCTCTCGTAAGCCTCCTTCTTGGGGTCAGCCCGAGGTCTGTGGAATAAGAAGTTGAGGATGATCTCCTCAGGGGTGCCCAGACGGCCCTTTCCCTTAGTAGGGTTCAGATACGAGAGGAAGCTTTCGCCCTTGACGAAGGCCCCGTTCATCTCCGATACGATGGCGGAGTGTTGGCCCTTCTGCGAAGAGGAGCTGGATATCGCCCCAGTGATGAGTGCCACAAAAGGGTTGGCAACGTCCTCCGCCTCGAGGACCGAGCCCCAGCTGAGTCCAAGCAGTATGTGCATGGCGTATGAAATTATGTGGTCGCAGCAGTCCACCTTGCGTCTGGCAAAACTGGGCTCGTCTATTACTGAGGGCCGCTGCAGTCGCTCCTTCTCGTCGATAGAGTTGCTGATCAGCAAGTGCAAAGCGGCCACAAGGTCGAACTCGTTGCGCCGCGACTTGCAGAGAGCGTTCAGCTGGCTCACGATCACGCTTGCGGCGCCCCTCCTCTGCGGCGGGCACTGGTACAGCATAATGATATAGAGCAGGTCGCGGATCGAGTAGAGGTAGTCGGGTCGCGGCAGCAGGAAGTCTACCAGCGTGGGCACGATCTCCTCTGTTCCGTACTCCTGGAAGTACTTGATAATGATCTGGGCGAGTTCCCAACGGATGTTGTTGAGGAACCGACGGAGCTCGGCGTCTTCGGCCTCCTCGGGGGCAAAGTAGTCGTACAGCATTCTGAGCATGCACTTGTAGGGCTCGCCCGAGGAGAACTGGAGTCGGCCGCGCTGCGACAGGAGCTCATTCGCGCGTTTCATCAGGTATTTCTAATGTTGCTCCACATGCGAGATACCTGCACCGAATAGTCCGAGCTGCTCCAAATGCTGATGTTGAACACCACCTTCTCTATCAGCGCCGGCACGATCTTGTTGAGCAGCTTTGCCGCCGAAGAGACCGGCAGCTCCAGGATCTTGAACAGCAGTCCCACAAACTCCGAGCTGAACTTCCCGTGCGCTCCCACCTTTTCAAACAGGTGTTTGAGCATGTCGATCCCACGTTCGGCGATCAAGAAGTTCAGCACGTCGGCCTCGTTGTTCAGACACATGGTGTGGAGCAGTCTGAGGATTGCGCTGCACACTCTCGCGCTATTTTGTTAGTTCCAGAATTACTCATGTTCGATAGAGTTCGGCTTGAAGAGGAGGCGACTGGCGAGAAGGGGAAGGGCGGTCTTGAACCCGCCCAGGTTGTAGAATATGTCCTTGGCCGGACGATTGAAGAAGAGCTGGACGTCTTGCAGCGAGTCGAGCATGTTGAGCGACCTGCCTTTGACCGCCAGCAGGTCCTCGTTCGTCTGCTTCCCGAACACGTGGCACTATATTTGTTTTCCCGCCGGGAAGGTACCTTGGGATCGAGGACGAAATGAGTGGTCGCGACAAATTCTCGGTCGATGTACTTCGGCCCCTTGTACTGGCCCGGCTCCACGCGGGGGTCGTTGGCCAGGCCCTCATGCTTGTACAGAGAGGCAAGATACTGGTCCCAATGGGCGAGGTCCTTGATCGCCTCCCTGAACTTGGCAGAGGGCCGGAAGAAGTACATGGCCGCCATCTCGCCGAAAAAGAAGCTGTGGTACTTCTTCGTGTTGTTCGGGTCCGTGGCCGCCCCCACAGTTGCGTAGTTATATTGGTGCTTCGCGAAGGACTGGGTCGCCGCATCGATAGTGCAGAAGGACTCGTCGACATAAACGGTCAGTTCCCGGTCCACATGGGCCAGCGTGATGTGGTGCCATGCGTCCTCGCGGATCTCGATGTTTGGCAAAGTCAAGGTGACACTGTAGTCGCCCTTCTTGAGTTGCACCAGCCGATACACCAGCTTGCGGTCCTGCACGTACAGTTCCACGCCCTTCACCTCGTTGGGCTTTACCTTGAGCAAGCTGAATATGCACTGTCGCTGCTCCTTGTACCCCCGCTCCAGTCTGATGCGGCCGGTCCAGCATATTCCTGGACCGAGGGTCGGCAGAGGACTCCGCAGTCGGATGAAGCCGCGCTCCTGCCCCGGGAAAAAGTACAGACTTCGGATTGATTCCCCCGATATCGAGTCCACCAGCGTGTCCAGAAGCGAAATGTAATAGTCATCATTCATGTCGCGCGGCACGTATTTGGAAGACTTTATGAAATGCCGGAGGAGTCGCTCAATGTGGTCCGCAGAGGTGCTGGTCGAGCTTATGCGGCCAATGTGGCTGGAAACCTGCCGTCTGAACTCGTGGTCCCGCGCCCTTTTCAGGATCTTCATCAGTAGTTCCTGTATCCCAACTTTCGCCAGCACACTGTCATTCATAAGCGAGTTGCTCAATGCCTCAAGCGGAGTGAGCACGTGGGCCCTCAGTCCTGCGTTGCTGTCTTCTGGCATGGACTTGAAACAGCGGACCAGGATGCCGAAATAGGCCTCGATAGCCGACGCCTCTTTGACCAGCGCAGGCTGGGGACGCTTCAGGTCCAGATCCTGCTCGAGGGCTATGTCCACCAGATATTGCAGCAGCGAGGCGACCACCGGCATCGCTATGATCCGTTTCTCCATGAACTTGTCGAACTGCCCCAACACAAAAGCGTAGACCTGCTCCTTGTTCTTCGGACTCTCGTAGAACAGTCTGTTTCCCTTGACGACCAGCTTGGTTAGGTGCAGGAAATGCAAGAAGGTCTCGACGTCGGAGTCGTAGTTAGGCTTCTGACAGGTCTCGAGGAACAGCACGAGGATTCCGCGGTGGAACAGGATCTCCCGCACCTCGCGGCTAGTATCACCCTAGGACAGGTTAGCACGGCAGAGGTACGCTGTTGGATATGAGCAACTCCACGATCTCGACCACCGAAAGCACGAACGGCTTTTCCTCCTCGAACTTCATTTGTGCGGACATAAGACACTGGAAGAGGTCGGTGACGATGGCCACGAACTTCTCCACGAGTTCGGGCCTGCCCAGCGCGGGGGCCACCAGGTGTTGTTCCAGTATTCGCAGCAGTCTCAGGACGAGCGACCTCCCGCACGGCAGCGCCACGACCTGCTGATAGAAGTCTGCGTCGAACTCAGGATTGAGGAGGAAGAACTCTGCCACAGGGACCGCGTGGTGCAGGGCACAGATGAAGGCCTCGGTGTCGCGGAGCAGGGTCTCGTAGGCGGACACGGTCGCGTCCAGCTTCTGGATGTAGTTCTGCGTCACGTACGTGTTCACCTCCGTGCTCGCCAGTGACTTCCGCGATATCGGCGTCGCGTTCAGTTCCAGCTCGTATGCGTGCCGCTGTTCCTTGGTCTGAACGTAGCTCGCCGTGGCATTCTTGTATATGAGGAACACCACACCCATGCCTTCCTTCTGCAGGAACGTCGCTGTTTCCTTGGAGGCCTTGAGCGGACCAAGAACCTCCGCAATCATCCCAGGATCGTTGCTCATGATCCGCTTGAACTTGTGGAGAGGCAGCTTCTGCTGGAGAAGGAGGCAGAACATGACGTAGAAGTACTTGTACAGCTTGCGCTCGTTGGTGAAGCTCTCGCGGATAAATCCAATGGTCGCCTCAATCGGCGGCTCGCAGTCCACCTGCGCCAGTCGCACGTACATCTCCAGCGCGAGTTCCTGGCTCCTGAGACGCAGCTGTTTGAGCACGGGTGAATCGATCCCTTCCTCGTCATAGTCAGCGAGGTATCGACTCATTTCCTCGGAGTATTTTACGTACTTGTCCTTGAGACTGTCGAGGTCCCACTGCGAGAGGAACTGCAGGAAGTACAGCCGATATGTGCTAAAGCACGCGGTGTCCTCCGTGGGAATCGGCCGCGATGCCAGGTCTGTCGAAAGCATGTTAAGATGACGGACCATCTCGTGGCAGAACTTTGCGGAGGCGTTCTTCGTTCGCACTTTCTTGCAGAGGAGCAACGCCTTAAAGATGAACGCCACCAGGTCTTTCGGGGCGAATATCGTTAATTGGTCCACGTCGGGGGCGGAGTCGGCGCGACAATAGAAGCCAAATTTTACTGCGAGCGTGAGGCAGTCGATCGTCGTGTCCTTGATGGTGTCGTACTTGCCCTGACGCTGCATCGGGTCGAGGTTGTCCGAGAAGTACGCCAGGTTCACTATGTACGACTTTATTATGTAGACGTTCTCGTTAATGAGAAGCATAACCCGGATCGCACTCGGCCTGTCCTTATGCGAAATGATGCTGCCAAGAAGCGTGCGGTTTTTGTGGATGAGAACGGAGAAGATGTTGAGGATGTGCTCGTCGTAGCTGACCTGAAGTCGCTGGGAGATTAGTTTGAGGACCTTGTAGTTGTAGTAGACCACGAGGTACTTCAGACTGAAGGCGATGTCCTCGTCAGGGGACAGCTTGTGTTCCTGAAGGAAGAGGGAGAGCCGCTTCTGGCCGAAGGAGCTGAGCACGTACTGGCAGCCTTTGGCGCCCCACAGCGACTCGAAGTCGTACTGCTCGCTGAATATCCGCTCAAACACGGATGACTGCGATATCAGCGCGAAGATGGTCTTGAACCTCTCCAGGATGCTCTGGTACTTCGTCGCCGTCTGCTCCTCCGCCTCCCCGAATATCGACAGCACAGCCACGGTCTGCATCATGTAATAGATAAGAGTGGCAACTGCACGGAGATTCTGAGCCTGAATAGGAGTCCCGCGCAGCAGCTTGATGTTGTTCTGCACCTTCCCCTGCAGCGCGCTAAACGTCCCCTTGCATACTTCCTGAAGAATTCCCAGCTGTCTGTCCGTGAGCACCGGGTTGCATCTCAGCTTTGCCAGCGCGAAGAAGAACTCGTGTAGGGTGCGGAGCGTCAGGAAGTGCTCATCTAATGCATTTTGGTCCGCCGGGGTGTCTGGGCTGTCCAAGGACTTGGCCAACGTCTCCATGGCCAGTCCGTTGGCGTGACGAATGCCCAGCGCCGCAACCTGGATCAGCTCCTCGCTGAACGCCTTCTGCAGATATTCGCCCGCTCCTCCGAAGCTGAAGCTATCTAGTTTGCGGACGACCGTCGAGAAGAGCTCGCGGACCGCGTCGTAACAGCCTGCGAACTCCGCTCGGGGGAGATCCTTCGCCAAAGCTTCCTTTAGCGTCTTGCCCTTGGTGAGCTTGTCGGTCACGGTCTTCCACAGCGCGAGGGCGTCTGCGAACATGCCGATGAGGTCCTCCATCTTCTTCTTTCCGGATAGGCAGCTCTTCCGGCCCTCCATTATAACAGACTGCGCAATGGACCCGAATAGCGACGCACGTGTGTCCTTGATAGTTACACAGACAGTCTTGGAAGACTTGGTGACACTGCCGAAGAGTGAGCTGGCCGAGTCTTTGGCCGTTTCGGAGTGCGCATCAGGTAAGGTCCTGGCCGAGGACTCGATTTTGGCCTTGCTATCTTCCATTTTCGACAACAATAATGCTATAAATATCTCCTTCGCGATCCAAGTGAATAGTGGCCCAGCGTTATTCGCCTCGCGGATACATATGCATCGGTGCGCAACGTGCCGTTCTGAGCATCGCAACCGAACATGGGTCAGTAGGCCCGACCTATTTATTCTCCCGTGATATATCTGAGCATTAGATGAAATCCAAGAGGAAAGATACGGAAAAGAAGGGACGAGCTGGGGCCCGAGACAAGGGCTACAGCGCTGATGATTTCGTCCTCCTCGATGCGGAGGAGGGTGGAGAAGGTTCGCTTGACCTTGCGCTGGTGGTTGATGAGGTTTCGGTGCATGCGAAGACTGCGACTGTGATCCGTCTAAAGCGTCTCGACAAGGACTTCTTCGCGCTCCCGAAGGACGAGACCAAGGTGTCGGTCAGCGATATCCGTGGGAAGGTCGCAGTGCAGAAAACAGGGGAGGATGACTGCTTCAAGCTGGCCGAGGGCGAGTCGCAGCGTATCCAGGAACAAGAAGATGAGCTGGAGGGGGAATGCAACATGAAGAAGATCCGGTACAGAAATCATTATATCAAAACTCCTGTAGGAGGGCGAAGGCCAGCGCGGCCATCCCCAAGCGAGTTATGAAGCTGCTGGAAAAGTCCCGGGACGCGGCCGAGTCCGACCGGGAGGAGCCAAGTCACTCTGACTCGGAGGCTGGGGACAGGAAGCGAAAGGCCGCTATTAAAAAGAAGGAGTCCAGCAGCGAGAGTGAATCTGAGGAGGAGGAGGAAAAGCCAAAGAAACAGAAGAAGAGGGCGCTGTCTGCGAAGGCTGGCGGAAGGGGCAGGAAGAAGAAGGCCAAGGTGGAGTCGGATAGCGAAAGCGAAAAGTCTGAGGAATCCGAGGAGAAGTCGGAGTCTGACCAGAAGAGCAGCAGCGAGGAGGAAGAGAAACCTAAGAAGCGGAAGGGCCGGGCAGCTCCCAAGAAGACGAAGGCCAAGGAGAGCTCGAGCTCAAGCTCTGACGAGTCCATGAAGTCCGCAGAGGAGGAGCAGAAGGAAGAAAAGAAGAAACGCGGCGGACGCAAGAAGAAGGCTGCTGCTGCCGAGGAGTCAGAAAAGGAAGAGTCCGGGTCGGAGGCTGAGGAGAAGAAAGAGAAGAAGCAGAGGAAGTCGAAGAAACCCAAGAAGGAGGAGAAGAAGAAAGACAAGAAGCAGGCATTCAGGACCCTCGTGCCCAAGCCTCACCTGGACGAAATCGAAGAGAACCCCATCCTCTCCCCAAAGAAGTCCGGAAAGGCCACAGACTTCCCTGACAAGGGCGTGTCGATCCTTGTGAACAACAGGGAGCCGATATACCGGGTCTGCAAGGGCGACATGGCGGGGCTGAAGAAGCTGATCAAGAACGCCGAGAACGTGTCCACGTTATTCCAGAACTACTCTGTCGACATACCGAAGAACGCACTCGACTTCGCCCTCCAACGCGGTGAGACAGACATGGTCAAGCTGCTCCTCGCCGAGCTGGACAAGGAGTATCCGCCCACCCCCGAGCTAGTCCGCGCCAAGCGTACCCGCTTCAGTCTCACTACCGAAACGGCCCGCCACTTCAACCGCTATCAGTACGGCTTCCACACCCGGTCTGTGGGGGCATCCCGCGGCGGGAAGGAGGGCAACGCGGCACTCGACGCTGATGTCAACCTTGAAGAAGTAAGATTTCCCTTTGTGAGGCTGTGGTAGTTTCGTGGCAAATTCGAGCCGGTCACCTGTCCTGGCATGACCGCCGACCTCATCGAACCTTTTGCAAAGAAGCCGAATTCCATGATCAAGATCCAGAATGCGCCCAACAGGCTGAAGCCCGTAATCCGGCGTGGAGACCACAAGCTCGCCTACATGATAATAAAGGAAGCGTCGGAGCACGAGACGTTCGGCTACTCGAAGCTACACTGCGAGGCGCTGTTGGAGGAGGGCGAACCCACACGTGTGCTGCCAGTATCAGTCCTAAAGAAGAACATGATGGACGGGATCACGCCGCTGCACGTGGCCTGCATAAATCCCAACGTGACCCCACTCAAGAAGATACTCAGCGTAAATCCGGCCTACGACTTTCCTGATGCTGAGGGGTACAAGCCGGTTCACTATGCCGCAGCCTGCGAGGAAGACGGTCCGCTGAAGTATCTCATCAGCAAGCGCGTCGTTAACATCAACGCGGGTAAGCAATCGGCATTATCACTGGAAAATAGGAACGACAAAGCGAGTGACTCCGCTCATGGTGGCATGCATGTACAAGAGGGAGCACAACGTGAGATTGCTGCTGGAGGAGGGGAAACGACTGGTGGAAGAGATGGACAAGGCGAACGAGGACGAGAAGCAGAACGATGCGGTTGAGCAAGAGATCTACCGCAAATCTACCGACTTCGTTAATGCTCAGTCCCAGCAGAAGGAGACTGCAGCAAACTTTGCGGCGCAGAGTGGGAGCCTGGAGATCCTGAAGATGCTGGCCGATGCGGGGGCGAACTTCACGGTGCTCAACTCCAAGGGCTGGACTCCCATGATGGCGGCGGCTGCTGGCGGATACCTGGACTGCGTCAAGTACTTGGTTGAAGAGGCTAAGGTCAACCCTCTGGCCAAGAACAAGCGTGGGAAGACCGCCCTGACCTACGCGGTCATCAACGGGCACATTCACATTGTGTCGTACCTGCTGAGACTTGGAGTGCACCCCGATCTGTAACCTTCCAGCCAGAAACGCGATAGGCCGGACACATCGAACAACGCGCCACTGCACTATGCCGCAGGCTACGGGTGGCTGGGGATCGTGAAGTACCTGGTGGAAGCGGGCGCAGACCCCAACGCGGCCAATTCGTGGAACAACACTCCGGTCTCCGTTGCCTTCCTCAAGGGTCACTTCGGGATCGCGTCATATCTCCTGAAGCTGCCAAGTAACCATACCCATAGTCTCACCCACGATAGATATAAACGCAGGATTCGTCGACGACTCGGGCAGGACGCTGGCCGTACAGCTGATCGACAAGTTCAACCCGCAGACGCTGGACCAGCTCAAGTTCATGGGCGAAAACACCAACATCGACTTCAAGGCTGCCGACAAGTATCCTCGCGGTGTTCACGATCTGCGATAGTGCTGGAATGAACGCGATGCACTACCTCGCCATGTGTGTCCCCGATGAGACCGCTGAGGACGCGCTCGAGGGGGAAGAGGAGAATCCGGAAGAAGACGAAGGGGATGACATGGAGGACGAGGAGGAAGAGGGGGAAGAGGAGGAAGAGGAGGAAGGGGAGGAGGATGAGGAGGAGGAAGACAAGCCGAAGCCGAAGAAGAAGGGGAAGAGAGCAAAGAAGGAAGTGAAGGTGCAGGATAAGAAGAAGCTTGCGCGGAAGGCTCACAACGCCCGGCTGATAAAGTGCGCGGAGTACCTGCTGACGAAGGGCACGGATATCAATTCTGTGGGCGAGGACGGCACGCCTCTGCTAGTCTCTCTTCGCTCCGGCAACAAGGAGTTCTCCATCTGGCTTATAAAGAAGGGCTCGACGCTCAAGGGGAAGACCCAGGAGGGCGAGACGATCCTGCACATGTTGGGCCAGGCCGCGAAGTTGCACAGTGTGAAAAGTCTTGTGGACGCTATCAAGGCCAGTGTGGACTACAAGTCGGTTCTTTGCGAGCTCGCCTCTGCCATCAACAACCTGGGAGAAGGGTATCATATTCTGCAGCGAACATAACGATAGGTTCATACACCAATACGCAAAAATACTGCTGGATAGCGATGGGAACAACGGGCAGAAGACCAAGGAGCGGACGCTGAAGCTGCTCGAGTTCCTCATCCGGGTGCCTAAGGTGGACATCAGTCTTCAGGAGGGCATGAACGAGAAGGGCCAGAAGATGGCACAGAGGAAGAAGGAGGAAGGATACAGCGAGGAAGACATTCGCAAAGCCTGCCTCGCGGAGGGGGCGAACAAGAGCGGGGAGCAGAGACAGGGAAGAGGAAAGGGCGGAAGACGGATGGCCAGGGCGCAAATAGTTCGGCCTTACTGGGGTCAGCAGCAGCGGCGGCAGCAGAACGGGCAGAATGCGGAGGCGAAAAAAGAGAAGCACGAGCACAAGGTCAACAAGCTCGGCATGTATGAGGACTACAGACAGCGCTTCTACCCGCCCCAATACAAATACTACAACGCGGAGGACGGACTGTCCAACATCCTTCACCTCCTGGTCAAGGGTCTGCCCGAATCTGACTTCAGCGAAAAGTACATCCGATTCCTTATCTAGCCTCTAGGATGCTGAAACTGATCAGCGAGGCCCCACGTAGCATGGACACGAAGAACATCCGCGGGGAAACGCCGCTCATGATCGCGCTGCAGATGAATAAGCGCCGGTTCGTCGAGATCCTGCTGCGATCCCCGTTCGACCCTCACGTCGTTCTCAGTGAGAGTATAAAGGTCGGATACGTGCACATCGCCGCTGCCACCATGGACGCCACGATTGTTTCAGAGCTAATAACGAAGGGCGGGAAAGTCGACGCCCAGGACTCGTTGGGGAATACACCGCTGCACTACGCAGTCGCGAACCGCAATTTCACGGCCGCTGAGATATTGTTGAAACTTGTATGCTGGCGATGCATTATCTCGTAGGGAGCGAAGGTCAATGCGACGAACGTGAGGAAGAACAGTGCTCTCCACATCGCTGCAAGCATGTATGCGGGATCGACGAAGGACTCGGTGGAACTGGAAGAGCTGCTGATTAGATCGGGGGCAGATGTGGCCGCGATCAACAGCAGAGGGAGGACGCCATTCTTCTACTGCTTCCTCAAGTCGCAGTTCTTAGACCGCAAGCCTGACGCGAATTGCGACCCCATTGAACTGGCCACCAAATTCATGAACAACAAGAAGGTCGACATAAACGGAAGGGACCTGACACGGAACACCCCGCTGCATCTGGCCTGCAAGTGCGGAGCCACGCTGTGTGTCATTACGATGATAAAGGCGGGGGCGAAGCTGGATGCGCAGAATGACCGACACAACACTCCTGTGGGCTGCGCCTTCCTCAAACGCAAGGTCGGTCTCTGTGTCTATCTGCTGCAAGAGGTGGCGCCAGGACAGAAGGTGTTCGTGCACAAGAACGCAGATGAGCCCACGGTACTCGCTTTTGTTTCACACGAGATAGACCATATTGTCGAAGGAGAAGTTCGACGAGTACATCGCGAAGGCCAAGGACGAGCGGGTGAAGAAGAGTCTTTTCGCCTTCGCTGCCGATGCAAATGAGGACGGCCTCATGTTCCTCCTAAAGTCGCGCGGGTATCCTCCGCACAAGGCCTTCAAGGACGCGATCCGCTTCGGCCACCTCAAGTTGGCCCTCAGACTTTTCGAGCAGCGTAAACCATCCGCCATGAATCTGGGGTAGACAAGAGCATGCTGGCAGGCTACGTTTCGAAGAAATCGGGCATGAACCTGCACACATTCTTCGCTCGCTTCGTTTCCCAGCCCAAAGATCCAGAGTCGAAGCAAGCCTTCACCGATCTTCATCAGCAGATGCTTGCTGCAGTATTCGAGGCGCAACATCGCGAATAGGGAATCGACCCAATGAAGAAGTCCAAGCTAGGAATGACCTCGGTCCACGCGGCCGCAGCCAATCAGAACTGTTTCATGCTGAAGCAGCTGCTCAGCGCAAAATCGGTCGCGGAGATCGAGAAGGCGATTTCTGCAGAGGCCAGGTTCGCCCCGGACGCAACCGTGGAATACAACCCTATATCGTACCTGGTCCACCAGGACGTCCAGGTTCCCAAACTCACCAACACGTGCTTCCGCAAGCTTAAGGCGTCGTCACGCATCCCAGGAGTCGCGTTCAACGCGTGCTCGCTGGCAGACATGGGGGACACGTTCCTGTACCTTCTCCATACCTGTTGCGAGAACGACATCGCGGTTCCTGAGAAGATGACGTTCGTGCCTAAAGAGGAGAAGGAGAAGCTGAGCAACTACGCGCTATATTCGCACCTCTTCAGCAAAACCCCCAAGGTTTCGACCACGCTCCTCCACTTCGCGGTCCTCCTCGGGAACATTCGCATGGCTCTCTACCTTCTTGGGCTCGGCCTTAGCATCGACGCGAAGGACTCGGAAGGCAGAACGCCCCTGATGTACGCGGTGCTGACTGGAAGGCTGCGCACGGTAGAGCTGCTACTGAATCGTCACAATAAGTACCTGCACGAGCAGAAGGTCAACATCAACGCTGCTGACCGCAACGGCCGCACCGCCCTCCTCTACTGTCTTGAAAGGATGGAGGGCCAGGGGAAGCGGCTGGTCCCCATGCGGGCGGACATAGTGCGGGTTCTGATTCAGAGCGGGGCAAGCGTCGGGAAGAAGGACGAGGACGGGATGACCTTTGCGGATTGTCTGGGCAAACTGCCGGGAAACGAGGCGTACGTGGATGTGGTCAGAAAGCTCGAACCCGGGCTCAAGGTGAAGGAGAACTCGGTGCAGTTGGCACAAGACACGAGGATGCATGTTGACCCGCGGTTTGACTTCGCGGCAGATTGCGAGGCATACCTGGAGAAGAAGATGAAGAAGCTGGGGACGGCGAAGAAGGACGAGGGGGTGAAGGTGGACCCACTGTCCACGCTGCAGGACAAGGCTGAGGTGGTCAAGGGGGACCAATAGTACGATACGGGTTTACAAAGGGTAGTTACTACGATGCGCTGATGTGCAAGATCGACGTGAAGAAGTACTTCTACGGCCAGGCGAACTACTACAAGATGCAACTGCTGCGAAACAAGGCGCAGAACACCTACATCTTGTGGACTCGCTGGGGGAGGATCGGCGACCAGGGCGAGTCCCAGCGCACTCCTTTCAAGACTCTTGAGGAGGCTCAGAAGGAGTTCCACAAGGTCTTCAAGCAGAAAACTGCCAATGACTGGAAGAGTGTTGGCCAGTTCGAGAAGAAGCCCAAGAAATACCAGATCAAGGAGCTAGAGGGTAAGGCGGTCATCACCACCGCAAACCAGCTCAAGTTCTCCTGCAGGAACGGCAGTGACAAGAAGATGCTCCGCCCGCTAAGATTCGACCGCGCGCCCAAGACCAAACTGCCCTCCGGTCTGCAGGAGCTCCTCAGCGACGCGATCGACACCAAGATTCTCGACGCCGTATTTCCGCTCTCGCGAGCCTGAATAGAAGATGAAAGAGGTGGCCCGCAGGAGCAAGAAGCTGCTGCTGACGGTGGCGGACTCGAAGCAGATTGAGGAGGCCCGCAGAGTGCTCGGCAAGCTGGAAGAGAAGATCGACGAAGCCCAGAAGGAGCAGCAGAAGCGTGGCAGCATCGAGGGCTACCGTGTGATCATGGACGAGGTGTACGAGCTATCCAACCAGTACTACGAGGCCCTCGCCCCCACCGGATTTGCATACGCCGCCATTCCGCCGATTCTTCAGAAGAACGAGGTCAATGAGCAGCGCGTCATTCTGCAGGATCTGTACGATATCGAGGTGGCGTTCAAGATCATTCTCGGGGCGAAGCAGCGGATCAAGGAGATCCATCCCTTCGATTATTGCACGAGCGCGCTGAACGTCGACATGAAGGTCCTGAAGGAGGGCAGCGACTCGGAGTACGAGTTCGTGAAACATCACATTGAGCCTTCATACCGCATATTGGACCAAGGCCTCTCCACCGTCGACGACAACATCAAGTGCATCATCAAGGTCGACTCCAACGTATCTCCTCGACTTCATCCTCTTCTTAGAATGCACAGGCGAAAGAGGCAGAAGAAGTGTTCGGGAAGGTCCACAACCACACGATGCTGTGGCACGGCACATCAGCTAAGAACCTGCTGGGAATACTGGCGCAAGGAATGAGGGTGGCGCCACTTTCAGCGGACGGCTGCGGGGCGGCGTTCGGCAGAGGAGTGTACTTCGCGGACACGATAAAAATGGCCAGCAACGTACAGTTTCTGCATATTATCGTTTTATATCTAGTACGCGAATCTCGGCAATAGCGGAAACAGGGTGCTGCTGCTGTGCGAGGTGGCCTTGGGCAACGTCTTCAGTTTTGTCGTGAACAACGTGAATATGATGGTTTGGATCGATGTTGTGATTTGATAGGAGGGACAGTTCAAATACCCGCCGAAGAACTACCAGTCGATCAAGGCGGTCTCCAAGCTCGGTCCTTCCGTGTTTGTCCAGGACGAGGCTGGTGTCTTATGTCCGATCGGTACCGGGTTGCGCTAGGAGAACGATTCATAGGCGACCTGGAGTCTTACGGTTCGCCCTACTTCGAGGAGGACGGGACCAAGTACTACGACCCTGCGGAATACACGAAAGCTCACACCAAGGGTCACGGAAAGAAGAAGGCGAAGAAGACCGCGGATAATATCGGGGGACTGAACTTCAGCTCCCTGAACTCGCTGGCTCCGGTTGCGGAAGAGGACTACGAAGATGAAAGGCCTCAGGACGAGGAAAAGGAGCTGGAAGACCTGGAGAAGAAAGAGGAGAAGAAGCGCAAGGATGCTGAAGAAAAGTTCTTGGCCCCAGACTTCATCGCTCATGAGATCCCCAAGGCCACTATGGCGACCATGGAGAAGCCGCCGATGAATCAGCAGCTGTGCTTTGGACAGCCCCAAAAGCCTATGTCGGTCCAAGATGCCCAGTACATCGTGTTCAACGGGGCACAGACGCGGGTGAGGTACATTGTGGTGCTCGGCGAGAACGAGAAGAAAGGTGTGTTCGGCAAGCCGGGTGCAGCCGCCGGGAAGGAGGAAGACGAAGAATAAGTCATTCATTTATTCGTGAAATAACAACAGCAATCGCGTTATTTGAAACGACCGTGTCTGTTCTGCAGGGATCCGAGATCACACTTCGGGAAGAACGGGCCAGAAATATAATAAACATTATCGGCTAAGCACATGGCGGATGCAGACACGTCGACCCCGAAGGCGACACCAGACCTTCATCCTGCGGATCCTAGGCCGGGAGGCGAAGAGGAACCTTCCCCCAACCGACGACAGCCCCGCGGCGGTGCCGGTACTATTTCCCACGAGTCTATCCCGAACTAGGAAGAGTGATTGGAAGATTGCTGTACGAGTGCTACCAACCGCGCACGCTCGCGGAAACGAAAGAGTACCTTGACTTCGTGCTGACCCGCCGGTCGATTCTTCCCAACGAGCTCTCGGATCCTGGCGCCAGTGTTAGTGCAGTCGCAGAGCCGCGGCCGGACTTCAACTTCACGGCTAGAGAAAACGGAGGTTGCGATCCGCCGCAAGGAAGGCTGGGAGAGTACCTGCGACTCGAACGGGAGAAGCGCGCCGACCCGCGGGTGCAGCAGTACCTGTGGTTCGACTCGGCCTTCGAGTGTGCGAATCTGCATAAGGTGATCGCAGTTTCCCCCACGGAGTATGAACTGTACCTCAGTTCCGACACGAACGCCGCCAATCGCACACAATGGTTCTATTTCCTTGTCTCAAACACGAAGAAGGACGTCGCGGTTCGGTTCACACTCATGAACCAGACAAAGGCCCCGTACTTCTTCAACGAAGGCATGAAGCCCCTCGTCTTTTCCGAGAAGGACAACCGGGCCATCTATGTCTCGTGGGCAGCCAGAACGACTGACACGCGGATTTCGAAGATCCCGGCCGGAAAAGTGCCCGTGGGAGGGCGGACTATCGCGCTGACCCAGGCTGAGGTCTCCTGGCAGAAAACCTTGGCCCAGCTCCCCGCCCGCTACCAGCCATGTGGTGGCTCAGGCGGAGGCGCAGGGAGCAAAGATGTCCCAGGTTCGTACCACGTGCTGTCCTTTTCTCATACCTTCAAATATGATGGCGACCGTGTCTACTTCGCATTTGCAAAGCCGTATGGATACACCATGCTGCGGAAGTACATATCCCAGGTGGAGACTGAGACAGCCAGAAAATACGAGGGCACGAAGGTGGTATCATCGGAGCCACAGACGAAGGAGTGGGAGCTGCCAGGAATTCTGCTGGAGTCGCCGAAGCTGTGGTACAGAAGGGAGCTGCTGTGCCGCTCGTTGGGAGGACTGCCGGTCCACGTTATGACCATTACGTCACCGCAGGGCGAGGGCATAAATAAGACCAAGTATGTGGTGATATCAGCACGGGTACACGCATCGGAGACCCCGGGGTCGTGCAAGGTCCAGGGGATCATCAGTTTTCTCCTCAGCGACAGTCCGGTAGCAGAGGCGCTGAGAAACGAGTTCGTCTTTCTCATAGTGCCAATGATGAATCCGGACGGAGTGGTACTGGGGAACAACCGGTGCTCTCTGGCAGGGTACGACCTCAACCGTTGCTGGTCCCGTCCTCTGCGGTCCAAGCAGCCCACCGTCTACGCTCTCAAGCGCCGGATGCGCGAACTGGTTGCGGAGGGGAGGCAGATCTGCGTCTTCTGTGACCTTCATGGCCACAGCAAGCAGCTCAATTCGTTCATATACGCGTGCCACAGTGCGGACAGCGGGACGTTTTCGTCATGGACAAGGGTGCGACTGCTGCCGAGGATAATGGCGAAGAGGTGCCACCTGCTTGACTACCATCAATGCAGGTTCAAGGTGGAGTCGGCGAAGATGAGCACGGCAAGGGTTATCGTGTGGAGGGAGTTCAAGGTGGCAAACAGTTTTACGCTGGAGAGCTCCATGTACGCGTACACGATCGGAGACGAGTTGGTCAGATTCTCCGAACGGGAGTACTCAGAAATTGGCGAGGCACTCATGCACGCTTTGAATGACTACAGAATCCTGCTTGACGAGTTCCAGGAGGACACGATCGGCGGGAAGGATTGGCTCAAGTCCAGCAAATTACTTGAACTGTCGGGAGTACCGGCGGCCGACCTGCTCAAGAACGAGATCAGGGAGGACCGCGAGGAGGAGGGCAAGCGCGCCCGTGGCCAGCGGCTTCAGAAGATTCGCGGCAAAATAGAGTGTGAGCGCAGCAACACCAAGCTGACCGACAAGGAGCCTGCGAAGCCCAGAGTCGCTGTTATTAACAGCAAGACCCGCGCAGGGGCCCTGGCGGAGGAGCGCGGCTACTTTTCGGCGCTGGACCTTTCCCCGGCGAAGGAGACATCGCTTCCGCAGATCCCGGTGGAGAGTGAGAGTTCCAGCTGCAAACACAAGGCGGATTCGCGCAAAGGACCCACGCGAGAGTCTGAGGCTTTGGTGCCCTTCCCGGAACTCGAAAAGGAGAGCAGACTGTCTCAGCCTCCGGAAGGTGTGACCGAGTCGAAGAACTTCCGGCTGGACAATAGCGGGTACCGAAGGAACAAAGGCAGGGGCTCATGGCAGCCGGGCGAGAAGACGGGACTCCCTCAAGACGCGGGTCTCATGCACCGTAGGAAGCTTAGTGTCGAGGGCAACGGAAAGTGCGGCCACCGGCTCCCTGATGTGGTGACGATCAAGTCTGGAACCAGTCCAGGCCAAAGCCAAGGTCGCGAGCCCACGGAGAGACGGACGTTCGTCCTCGACATCAGCCTAAAGTGCGGACAGAGACTCAGGTCGCAGAAGTGTATATAAATTGCACACTATTCTCCCCTGTAGATGGCCCAACACGAAAGGAACAGCTCGAGCCTTACAGCGGATTCTTCGCCTCGATGCGGGGCGGGAACGAGTACAATAGCAGCAACAGCGTGGAGCCGCATCGAAGGCCGGCGGCAGGAAAGTGGAGGAGAACGAACACGCTTGGGACTGGAGAACTCCCGCGGTACGAGAACTACGGAGACTACCGGCCCCGTGGGAATGGCGTCTACTCGCTTGAAGGAAGGGCTCTGTTCACCAACGAGAGGATAAAGAAGCTCATGTAATATGGAGAAAGCAGAATTGGGTAGGCCGCCGCTGAAGGGAAATGGATGCAGGTATGCGAAGTGAGCTGTCCGGTCCGGCGAAAAGGGCCAGAGTTTCTGGAGGGAGGAGGGCATGAAGGACGTTTATACGAGTATGTACGCGATAGTAATAAACACGAAAATATATGCAGTGCGATGCATAATCCGCGGCAGCGAAATCGCCGGGGCAATACTTTCACGCAGTTTTATGATTTTAACAATATCGTTCTTGGTCTCTGAGGCACGCATAAGGGGTGTTGGGGTTTTGGGG
>QFZN01011568.1_pt1 | contig 21741 bp, 28 predicted proteins | sample 1740101 | NCBI WGS metagenome assembly QFZN01 (sample SAMN09210849, study PRJNA391713) | Ciliate metagenome, whole genome shotgun sequencing project. | isolation source: combination of 50 Heterometopus sp. ciliate cells from an enrichment culture... | host: Heterometopus sp. ...
AACTGGGATATGAGGGGTCGTACGACCGTGTGGCCGCCTTTGGTAGACGGTGGAAGGTGGGTCAAATGGAGAGGGTCAAATCCGCGAGCAAATCAACATCGCGGCTAAAGAAAGACACCCGACGATTGCCAACGCGATCATTAAGTACAATTTTTTTGCGATAGTCATAGCCCACCCCTGGTTTTAGCGACTGAAAACAATTTAAGCGACTTTACCATTTAACACGATTTAATCAAATAACGTTTTGAGATGAAACCGATTGTGTTGTTTTGGCGGGAATTTGCAATTTTGGCATTTATTCAGAATAGAGCCGTTGGGCGAGAGTGCAAGGGATGCAAAGATCGTTATGCTTCCTTCGCGCTGAACGATCACTCTGTGTTGTTTTCGGCAATAAACTCTCGCACTTCTTTAATCTTTGCCCACTCTAGGGCTGCCGCTCGGGCGGCACTTTGCTTGGTTGCGTAAGTTCGCTTGAGAGTTTTTGTATTGTCGGCTTTACCTGCCAACTCAGTGCCCTTGTTGCTCTTCTTTTTTGCCTTGTCGTGCCACTCCGCTTTCACGCCAGTGATGCCTTCCTCCGGATCATGATCTAGCTCGCGCTCAGTGTCGGCCGGTTCGGTTTTGGTCTCGAACTCGATGCGCGTCGTAAATCCGCTTCCGGTGATGGAATGAGTGACGGACTTCGATAGCCATTCGGTGGCATCGATGTCTGCCTTGAAACCAGATACCACCACGGGCGACTGCGGCATGATGCTGGCATCCCCAAGCGCAAGCTGCATTTCGAAGGTTGCAAGCCCACGCTCGATGCGCTGCCATTCGGCGAGAGCCGCAGTGCGCGCATCGGCCTCATTCGCAAAGGTGGTGCGCAGGCGCTTGCTGTTACCGGCCTGGCCAGCGACGACACTGCGCCGCCGCCCATACTTCTCATCCATCCAGAACGCGCGCACGCCGCTATAGGCGTCTGATTCAGAGCTGTGATATCGGTGCTGGTCCCCCAGCGCACGCACCACCTTCACCACCGGTAAGGGCTTGCCGCTGGCCGTACGGCTCTCGTTGATCGGCATGAAGAGCAGCATGTCATTCTTCACGGTGGCCACCGCGTCATATTTCTTGCCCAGGCGGCGCAGCAGTGCGGAATCGCTCTCGTGCGTCTGATCCAGATGCTTGATGGCAATGCCGCGCAACCCGGCAGAGATGCCCGACGCCAGGCCATTGCCAGCGGCGATGGCATCCACCACTGCGCCGAGTGTAGTCTCATGGAAACTGCGATCTCGCTGCTGTCGAAACGCATCGATCATGCTGGCCGACCTGGCGCGGATGGTGAGCCGATCCGGAGCACCGCTGTGCTCCACTTCGGAGACCACGAACGCACCCTTGTCGACCAGAGGCGAACCCAACCAGCCGAGCGCGAAATTCAGCTTGGCACCCTTGGGCGGGATTTTCAGCTTGCCGTCGGCGTCGTCCAGCTCGATGTCAAGTTGATCGGCTTCATCACCCCGGCACTCGCGCAATGTGATGCTCATGAGCCTGTCGGAGACCGGGCGGCTGATGTCCTTGTCCTCGATGACAATGCGGAAGGCTGGCGCGGTGGTAGTCATTGGCCATCCCCTTCGAACTTACCGACGATGCCACCGACCGTGGACTTAATGCCATCGATGGCGTTGCCGACCACGTCGCGCGCCTTGTCGGCGATGCTGTTCGTGATGCCGTCGATGTCGACCATGTTGCGCAGGTCCGAGATATCGCCCAGGCCCAGCGACGACAGCACGCTATCGTCGGTGCGCTTCAACTTGATGGTGAACTCGATACGCTTGGCGTCCCCATAGCCATCCAGCACAGTGCGTCCTTCGTCCATGCTCTCGATCACATACGAACCATAGATGCGGCCCGTGCCCTGGATCAGGAACCAGCTCTTCCCGGTATCGGCCATCAGGCGCAGGGCATCCAGCGAGAAGGCACTACCGGTCAGCTCCGGCGCGATCCAGCCCGACAAAGTGATGGCGTCATCCCCCTTACCGGTGTACTGCAGGGCATCACGCCGGCCCACCCGCGAATTGCTGGCGAACTTCCACTGCGTCTGCCGCTGCAGTTCCTGATAGGCCAGCGTAGGCAGGCTGAAGACAAACATTCCCAGGATCATCATCATGATTTTTTCCTTAATCCCAATCTGCGAGGTTCGAGCGCTGGCGCGACGCCTTCATGCGCTCGCGACGGTTCAGCTCGGCGGCCACCGCGCGTGCGATGGCTTGCTCATCCATACCGGGTGCCGGCTGGATGATGATTTGCACGGTGTCGCCCTGGTAGACGACAGGCTGCCCGCCTGCAGCGCTGATCGGCGGTCGGCTGTCAAAGGCCATCGCTGGCATGCTGCCCGCGCCAATGGCCACGGCCGCGCCGGCGCTGGCCAGCTTGCCCGCCAGGCTGCTGACCGTGGACAGCGGCCCGTCCTGGCCACGATTCAGGCCCACGGCCAGGCCCTGCATGGTGTAGTCGCCCAGCTCCGCAAAGACACGGCTCGGGCTATGGATGTCGAGTTTTTCCTTGAACCAGCCAATGACACTAGAACCGGCACCTAGCACCGCATCCTTCACGGCACCAATGCCGCTGGTAATGCCGTTGACCAAGCCGCGCAGGATCATTGCGCCGAACTCGGTGAACTTGGCCGGCAGCTCGACGCCGAACCAGCTCAGCACGCTGGCAAATGCCTGGTAGAACAGGCCTGCAGGTGACCAATTCAAGATCAGCGCACCAATGCCGGCCAGGCCGCCGGCGAAGGCACCGCGTACCTGCTGCCACAGGTTGCCGAAGAAACCGGCGATGGGTTCCCAATTGCGGTACAGCAGATAGGCAGCGGCAGCGATGGCGGTCACCGCCAGGCCAATCGGGTTCATCAAGAACACCCGCCCGAGCCACATGAAGACAGTTCCAATGCCCCGCAAGATCGGCATGAGCAAATTTCCCTGCAGCCCGATCTTGGCGAACAGGACGTGCAGCATGGCATAGGGGCCGATGACAGAGGCCAGGGCCAGCATCAGGGGCCCCATCACCACCATGATGGCGGCGATGGCGGACAATCCCACGATCATGGCCTTGGCCGTGGCCGGATTGCGCTCCATGAAGCCGGTGAGCGACTGGACGGCATTGGTAGCCATCTGCAGGCCGGATGCGTAGAGCGGCAAGATCTTGGTGCCCAGCTCCAGTTTCAAGTCCGCCACCTTGGCCAGGGTTTCCAGTTCCTTGCCGCTGGCCGTGTCGCGGCCGAGCTTGTCGAGTTCGTCGATATTGGCCGCGCCCCGGTTCAATTTCTCGTTCTTGTGGATCTGCGCGCGCTGCTGGTACATGGTGGAGAAGAGCTGCGCAGCCGTGCGGTTCGAGAAGATGCCGCCGATGGCATCGAGGATGCCTTTTTCGTCGGTGATGCCCTTGCTGGCCAGTTGCGGCAGCAGAACCTTTTCCATCCACTCGAATTGGTTCTCGCGGAACAGGTCCGCGCCCTTGAGGGCGCCAGGATTCAGAAACGATACCTGGCCAGCCTTGTCATGCTTGACCTTGGATTGGTCGCCGATCAGGCCCAGGTCCGCCAGCATGCCAATGGAGCGCTTAGTGGTGCGGCCCTGGTAGAGGTTCTGGTAAGCGCTCATCATCGAGGTGCCGACCCGGTTGCCGCCCATTTCCTGTACCAGGGATTCCATCTGGTAATAGAAAGATTCGTCCTTGAGCCCCTTGGCGGCGATACCACCGGTCTTGATCAGGTTCAGCCACTCACCGGGACCGACCCGGCCACCGGTGGCGGTCAACACCTGTTGCACCATGTTGGCCTGCTTGGAGAAGGTGCCAATGTCCTTGGTGCCGTTGCGCATTTCGATGACCTTCAGCATGTCCATGAACTTGCGTTCATTCTCGGCGCCCTCGGCCTCCCCATAGAAGGCGTGATTGCCGAATTTCATCTTGGCCATCATGGGGGCGACCATCTCGGCATGATGCGTATCACCAAAGGCCGTGATGCCGTCGCGCAGCAATTGAAGGTTGTCGAGCTGGCTGGTGCCATAGGTTTTCATGTCGCGCGCGAACTTGATCGCCTCGGCGGTGGCGGCGGGCCCCAGGCCGAGCGCGCGCACGCGGCCGTTCTCGGTCTCGTAGTGCTTGGCCTCTTTCAGGCCGGCCAGGACCGGTACGCCCATGGCGGCGCCGCTGGCCGTGGCGCCTACGCCGGCCGCTGCTAGGCCGCCGGCAGTGCTGCGCAGCTTGTCGGCGCGCTGGCGGGCGTTGGCCATGACCTGCTGCTGGCGATGGCTGGCGGCCAGCTTCTTCTGCTGGTCCGCCAATTCGGCATTGGTAGCGGCGATGCTGTTCTTGAGCCAGGTCTGTGCATTGGCGAGCTGGCGCGAGCCAATACCTGCATCGGCCAGGCGCTCGCGCAGAGCACGGTACTGCGTGCCTTGCCGTTCGCTGGCGTCCTGCAGCGACTTGACGCTGCGCACCGCTGCATTGAATTCGCGCGTCAGAGCCCGGGTCGGGTTCTCTGTGGCCTTCATCCTGGCCGCCAGCTCGGCGACACGCTGCTGCGCGGTGGCCAATTCGGCATTCGTCTTGCGCATGCCCTGGTGCAGCTCGCGCAGGCCGTTGAGGTCGTTTTGCTGCTTGTTCAGCTCGCGCAGGCGGTCGCTGGTGTCCTTCAACGCCTTACCAGTCTCTCGGGCGCCGCCGGCGATCTTCTTCAGCGGGGCGGTAATCTTCTCCATCATGGAGAACACCACCTGCATTTTCAGTTCATTTGCCATCTATTCCGCCCCGCTTCGCACTCGGGCGCGCTCGCGCCACTTCATGAGGTCTGCCAGTTCCAGGTCGTCCATCGCGGCCGGTTGCCAGTGGAACACGGTCGCGATGTCGGCCATGGCGTCTTCTACTTCGATTGGGAGACCAAGGCTCGGTCCGCCTTCGGTGCCAAAAAAACCGAGACCTCCATGCCGCACTTGATCAGGTCGGCCGGATCCATGGCGGCGACATCAAACTGCGTCAAGGCGGGCTCGCTGATGCGCGGCAGCACCACCTGCAGCGCGCTCACGTTCATATTCATGAGGTCCATCAGGCTGACGCCACGCAGAGCACCGGACTTGGGGCGGCGCAGGGTCAGTTCGCTGATTTGGGTATTGCCGCGCGTCAGCGGTTCGTCCAGCTCAATGACGACGGTTTCGATCTTGCTGGCGGGTGCAGTAGTGGTAGTCATGGTGTTTCCTTGTGAGATAGGGAAAGGCAGGCGGCGGGATGCCGCCTGGCGATTACAGGCCGATGGCCTTGCGGATGTCGGCGCGGCGATCTTCGCCGCCGACAATCTCGATACCGTTCATGAAATCGAAATCGAACATCACTTCGTTGTCGATGGTGAGCTTGTAGGCACTCAGGGGCATGCTGAACTTGTGCGAGGTGTCGTCGCCCACCTTGGCATTGCCCATATCCACCTCTTTATAGCGGCCGCGCACGATGATTTCTACCGCCTGCACGGAACCATCGTCATCGTTCTGGTAAGCGCCGGCGAAGCGGAGTTGCACAGCGCCATGGGACTTGGCCGCGTATTGCTTCAGTGCTTCTTTGACCAGGCCGCCGGCGGTCCACTCCAGCTGGATGGCTTCTTGGCCCAGGTCCACGGAGACGGGGCCAGACATGCCGCCCGCGCGGTATTCCTCCATCTTGCGCGACAGCTTCGGCAAGGTCACCTCAGTGGCCATGCCAGCAAAGCTGATGCCGTTCTCGAACAGATTGAAATCCTTCAGTTTGTGGGGCATGCCCATGTCTTGCTCCTATGATGTGAGGACGGGAGGTGGCCGGGCGTGCCGGCCATCCATCCATTAGGCCGCTACGCGCGCGGCGAAGTCGGCCAGGTATTGGTCAGTGATGCGTTGCTGGAACAGCAAGTTTTCCACCGGCGGCACCGGGGTGTAGCCGTAGTCGATAGTGAGCTTGCCGGCCTTCAAGGTGTCCTTGTCGTTGAACTGCTCATCGAACCAGGCTTCACCGTCAATGATGTAGCCGCTGGCCTTCAAGGAACGGAACTTGGCATTGATGCTGGCCACCAGATCCTTGACGAGGGAAGGCGTCATCGGCAAATCGACATAGACCATGTGCGCCTCGGCAATGGTGTCGGCCAGCACCTGCGCGGTGCGGGTGTAGTTCTCGAAGGGGAAGTAGCCGCCCTGGATTTCGCAGGTGCGCGAGCCCCAGAAGCGATAGCCGCTCATGTTGATGAGGGTGGTCACTTCCTTGGCGTTGAGCACGCCGGCGTCCGTCGCTGGGTCTTGCAGATCCCAGAACACGTCACGGCTAATGCCGGTCGGTCCGTTCACCACCACATTGGAGAGCGTCTTGTGCCAGCCGGTCTGCTCGTCGATCTTGGCGCGCAGGCCCAGCGCGTAGGCCACGGCCGAGATACTGACATCAGCGTTCGTCGTTGTGTCCCACGATACGAATTCGGGCCAGATGAGCATGATTTCACGCTGCCCGAACTCCGCACGGTAGGCGGTGGCGGCCACTACCGTGGCGCAGTTCCAGCACGATGCGTAGACGAAGGCCCGCAGCGTCTGTGCCAGGGAGGCCAGTGCATTGGTCACCGCCTTGGTGTCCAGACCAGGCGCGCCCAGGATGCGCGGCTTGATACCGAGCTTAGCTTGTGCCGCCAAGAGAGCCTTGGCACCGGTATAGCGGCCATCGGCCGAGACGCCGCCGATAACCAGGCTGGTTTGCTCGGCTTCGTCGTCGCCTTCGGCCACGCGCACCAGCACCACGAGTGGTTTGGCCTGGGCCGCAATGGCTTCCAGCACGCGGCGCATGGTGCCGCTCTTGCCGGCCTTCGCCTGCGCGGCCACGACATTGGTGATCAGGACGGCGGTGTCCAGGGGGAAGGTGGCCGCGTCTGCATCGTCGGCCGTGACGATCACGCCAATGACGGCCGTGGAAATGGTGCGGATGGGGCGCGTACCTTCGTTGATTTCGATGACGCGCACGCCGTGGTGGTAGTCAGCTGCCATAGTGATAACTCCTAGTGGTTCGGATTAGGCTTGCGCCGGGGATTCGTCGGCCGGCTCGGCGCCCAGTTCTGCGGCCGGATCCTCGGCCGGCTCTGGCGGCGCCGGGATTTCTTCGATGATCCATTCGCCGGCGGTGTCGTACTCTGGATCCATCGGTTGGAACGGAGACGTCCAACGGGCACGGTGGCCCTCTGGCACGTCCGGCGGCTCCACCTGCACTGCCATGTAAGGCACGTTGAGTCGGTCTTCCAGCGGGAAGGGGTAGGCATCTACTTGGTGGAGGAAAATGCCGTGGTCATCGGTCTGGTAGCAAATGGTTGGCTTCATGGTCAGATATGAATGCGTGGAGCAAAGTTGGTATGCATCGGCGCGGTTTCTCCGCTGCCGAAATAAAGGGTGTAGTTGCTGGATGGCAGGTTGCCACCGCCGTCTGCATAACGGCCGGAATTGCCGGTAGTGCCGGTCAGGGTGTCCGATGTTTGCTGGTGCCGGTGAGAACGGATCGTGTCGGCCTTGGTGGAGCCGATTGCACTGGCCAGGCCTGTATCGGCATCGGTGCCGGCGAAGCGCGGGAAAATCTTGCGCAGGTCCGGGAAGCGGAAGCTGTTGGCGTCCACATCCGCAAACTTGAAGGCCTTGGTATCCCAGGTAGCAGCCGCCACGGTATGGCCGTTCTGCTGCGCCCAGGCCCATATCGACGCTTGCGTGGTTTTCGAACCCAGGCCGCCCACGAGATCCGCCTCATAGCCGCGAGGCGCGGCCGTGGTACCGAACTCCAGCGCACCGCAGCGCAAGGTGCGATAGCCGTGGAATTCACCGGTACCGGCGATGTCCATCCACTCCATCAGGCCGATGCCCTTGACCATCACCACATCGCCCAGTTTCTTGGCCGGGATGGCGGTCAGAAACGGGATGACTCCTGCCATGGCTTGAGCAACGACGCTGGCGACATATTCGATGTTGGCGATCTGGCCGGCATCGGCGCCAGCACCTGGGGTGGGTGTTGTCGGCTGGCCAGTAAGGGCGGGCGATTTCAGGGGAGCCAGATCGGCATGCGTATGGCCCTTGGGCGCCGCATACGCCACGATGGCGTCATCCGCATATTTGCGGGTGGCCAGCACCACAGCAGGATCGATTTTCAGCTCCACGGCGGCGGTGCTCGACACCAGCAGGACGACGCGAACGACCTGGTCCTTGCCGGCCCCATCAGACAAGAGCGGCTTATAGCTGGGCGGGCAGTTCGCCACCGCACACAGGTTGCCGGCATCATCGAAGATACCGATTTCGCGCACCCACCAGCCGCCCACGTCGGCCGGCAACACCTGCTCGATGATGATCTGGCTGGCGTTCTTCGGATCCTTGTCGAGCGTGTTGATGGGCGCGCGGCGCTGTTCTCTGATCAGGGCAGTCTGCTTGCGATCCGGCACAGGCAAGACGCCATTGCCGTCGCCGACGGCCATGTGCGTCAGCTTCAGCGGAATGCCCAGCGCCAGGGCATTAGCAATCCTGGCCTCGCCAACTTCGGTCGGAATAGAAAAATAGGTGCTCATGGGTAGATGCTCATGATTTCAATGATGTGGGTTGCGCAGGCAATGAACGGCCCGCCGGTTGTCTCGATGCTGTCAGGCGACCAGGGATAGACCGTGATGGCCTCGCCGAACTGCGCGTAGGCGCCGACATAAATCTGTCCCCGGCTCTCCAGATGGATACGCAAGCCGGTCAAATGGCGGGACAGCGGCTTGGCGTCATCGATGAGCCGCTCCATTTCTTGGAACATCTCATCGGTGATGCCCGACTCCAGCACGCCGACTTCGAGCGCGAATGTCCCGCGCGTGCCGCGTGGCGCGGTTTGCCACCATTCGGTGATCTTGATGACGTAGCCCAGCGACTCGACCACGCCGCGCACGGCGGCAATAGTCCCCTTGTGCTGATGGATGTAGCGGGCGGCCTTGATCGTGCCGCGCTTGACGGACTCCGGCCAGGTATCGTCCCAACGGTCCACCGAGAAGGACCAGGCCAGGAAGGGCAGCAGATCCACCGGGCAGCGGTCGGGATTCCACAGGTCCCGAATCGGTACCGGGGTATCGGCCAGGGCGGCGCAGGCACGAGCCAGCGCACGCTCCAGGGGCGTGGTGTTCGGCGGCAAGGTGGGGACCGGGTTATACATCGTCCACCTCTTCCAGCACCTCGGCGGTGATCTTGATGCCGATGCAGCGAGCCGCCTGCGTGCGCCCGCACAGAATGTCGGCGGCTGGCGACTTCACGTAGACATTGCGCACACCCTCGACCTTCAATGCAGCCACATAGGCATTGCGATAGACGCTAAAGCCGAGCGGGCGCAGCGGTTTGGACATGGCCGCCGCGTTCGCCCGGGCGGCATTGAGGGCGATGGGAGCCTCGGGGCCTTTCTCCACATACACCACCGCTTCCAGCACATAGTCCGTGACCTGGCCCTGCACCACAGATACCAAGTCGCCCAGCGGCCGGACATCGTCGGCCGACAGCGCGGCCTCGACGGCCTGCAGCAGGTCGGCCGGCGCCTGCCAGTCGTCCGAGTTGGCCAGAACGGCTACCACGACCTCGCACGGCGCCGGACTGATGGCGCGCGCGTCCAGCACGCGGCCGTCAGCGCTGCGCGCATGGAACTCGTAGGCGTTACGAGGGCCAGCCGTTGACAACGCGTCAGGGGCTTCCTGGATGCGAAGGCGATAGGCGTCGTCGCCTTCCAACACCTCGGCCACCGGTGGCGAGGCATCTGGATCGGCCTCGACCAGCACCAGGCGCTTAACGTTGGTGTTAGCGCCAATCTGGTCGAGGTCCGCGCCGATGGCGAATGGAAGCATGACGGCCTTGGCGGCATCGTTGACGCGGTTGCGCAGCAGCAGCTCTTGATACGCGTTCTCCTGCAGAAGCTTGGTGGCTGGCTCGGATTCCAGGGACAGCACATTGGCGGCGGCCTCGCGTTCGTCTTCCGGCAGCAGCGCAAGGACGGCCGCCTTGCGATTGGCAAAGATGGTCTCGAAGTCCAGGGTTTCCAGCACCTGCGGCGCCGGCAACAGGGTCAGGTCGATGGGCGAACTCATTGCGCGGCCCCCTGGCGGACCTGCACGGAGAATTCGACGGCCGCGCCGTTCGTGACGCCCTGCAGGACAACGGAGACGGCGCCGCTTGCGTCACGATTGAGATTGACCGATGACAGCGAGATGCGCGGCTCCCACAGGGCCAGGCGGTAAGCGACGGCGGCATAGATGCGCATGACGGTCACGCCGTTCAACGGCTGGTCGATCAGCTCGGGAATCTCGGAGCCGTAGCCCCGGCGGCAGATGCGGGTTCCCAGCGGTGTCATCAGGATGTCGCGCACGGATTGCCGGATGTGATCCAGCAGCGACATGCTGCGGCCGGTGGAGGCGTTCATGGCGATCATGGCAGCGGCGCTCCCGACTTCTCGTCGCCGCGCTTGATTTCGCCGTGCGGGTGATTGCGCAGGCTGATGTCGCCGGCCTTCACGTCACCGGTCGCCGTTACATCGCCTTCGATGATCACTGCCGCGCCACCGTCGCCGCCCTGGACCTTGGCGCCATTGTTCAAGGCGCTGAAACCCTCCACCACCAGATTGCCTTTGATGGTCACGTCACCCGTGCAGGTGGTTTGCGGTGCATCGGCGGTCACCGCATCAGCCTTGACCAGTGCAGAGCTGCCGGCCGGCAGAATGGCCGACAGCGAGTGCTTGCCGAAATCGTAGAGCACCACGGCGCCGTCAGGGTAGTGGATGGAACGGATCTTGAGGGAGGTTTGCGGGGCGGGCGACTCGGCCGAGAACAGGCCGGCCAACACCTTGCCCTGCGTCAGGTCGCCGTTTGGCGAAAAGACGATGACCTGCTCGCCGATGGACGGCGGGCACCAGTCGATGACGTCGCCGGCGCGCAGCGCAACCCACTGCAGCCAGGTGGTGAGCAAGGAGGGGGACAAGCGCACGCGCACCTTGTCCGCGTTGATCTCGGCAATCTTGCCGGTGCGGATCAAATTCGGGATGGTGCGAACGAGTTCGGAGAGATCGGGCGTCATGCAACCCATGTTGCCGGATCGCGCGCGGGAAGGCACTTAGCGGCGGGTTGATATCCCTTTTACTGGCTCTTAAGACAAATGGTTAGCTTCCATTTACGGGGGCGTCTTCGCTGAATTGCGAGGACGACCGGGCCTGAAATTCTCCATCGGCCCTCACTTCTTGTCGTCATTGGTGGCTTCAGTAAGGTCGGAATATTCCGCAAGGTAGATTTCTACCTGAATGCTCATCAGTTTCATTTCTGTCAGCAGAGAGCGCAGCGCGCTCATGTGCTCCCGACATAGTTGTCGCTCTGCTGGAACACCTATATCCAGATTGGATGCTGTGGAGAGAAGAAAACCACAATCGCCATGTAGGCGTGTCAATTCTGCTATATGGCTTGCGGATTTCTTCTTCTGTTCCATCATGACTCCCTATATTTAGTGCGGAAAATCATGAAACATCACATCGATTATTTCAAGCTGAGCAGCGCAGAAAGTCGACACTTCATGAGACGAGATGTTCGAGGATCGCCCGGCGGATCGTATCAACATCTGCGGCGGTGAATCCCAACAGCGGGCGAGCCGGGTACTTGTAGCTTGGCCCGCGTGGCGCCACTTTGTCCTGCAGCCCCTCATGATGCACGCGTGCGATGCGCGCTACCCTACCGAAGAAACCGACCGATGCCTGGGTGGCATCCATTTGCACCTGTAAATATGTGTTCGTGCGCAGCTTGTTGAACATGGCCGCCTTCTGGCGTTTGATCCGTCCAGCCTTGCCGCGCAGCTCCTTGCGATTCTTGCGCGCTGGATAGGGCGTGCCGTCCGGCGCCACCTGCTGGGCGATCATGCGGGCGTGTGCCCGGCGTAAATCGTTGGCCACCTGGCGCACAAGCTGGCGCCGTTGCGCGGGCTGCACCTTGGCTATCAAGGCACCGGCCCATTCTTCCAGGCGTTGCAGATCGTCGCTCATGGCAATGCCGGCACGTCCCACTCTGCCAGCAAGCTATCGCCCTGGTAGAGCTGCCAGAAGTCATCGACGAATGGCGGGGTGATCTGCGGCTCGGCCGCGTGGTGGATCTCCAGCCGGCCGCCGTCCTGCCGTTTCACGATGGTGCGCTCGGTAAGCGCCAGCTTGATGGACAGGTCTAGAGACTCGGCGCTGTTCATGTCCACTTCGAAGCGCACGGCCTTCTTGGCGTTCTCCGGATTGGCGAAGGCATCACGCTGGTGAACCCGCATCCAGGCCAGCAGCGGCACGAACACCAAATCGAGATCCAGGCCGATGTCGGTCAAGATCAGGTTCAGGACATAGTCATACTCGAAGGACAGGCCGGCCGTACCGGTGGCGCGGGAGCCACCCTCATCGATGAAGATGTGCAGCTTGTCCGGATTCTGCGCCAAGTCCTTAATGGCCTTGCGCAGGTAATCCCGCAGGTTCTTGGGCTTGTACATTCAGTTTCTCGCGCAAGGCGTTGTAGGCGTCGATCAGGGCGTTGGCTTGTCGGATGGCGTCGTCGCCTTCACTGGCAATATCGTCAAGAAACTCTGCTGCCGCTGCCGTAAGTTCGGCTCGCGCTTCCTGGCCAGGTCCGCCGGCAGCGGCGGAATCTGCGCAACTGGGTCCGGCTGGCACTGCAGCGACGACGGGGACTGACAGCCGGATAGCGCCGCTGCGCACGCCAGCAATGTAAAGGTCTTTCTCATGGCGGGCGGTATCCCTTTCATTGGTGAGCTTGTCGGTGATGGCCTGGATGGCGTCGCGGGCATCGCGCTCGGCCTGCAGGACCTTCTGCGTGCGTTCGGCCCGGGCGTCGGCCGCTGCCTGGTTGGCCGTGGCGATGCCGGCCTTCAGGTGGTCGATATCGGCATCCTTGCGCCAGCCCTGGGCCGTCCAGGCAGCAGCGAAGGCCACCGCCAGCAAGCCGACGCCGAGCCCCGCACGCAGGCGGGCGCGCCATTTTTCGGTGAGCATCATGCCAGCACCCCGCCGGCGTCCACGAAGGCCAGGTGCAGCTCCTCGCTGGTCTTCAGTGTCGGCAGCACGATGGCTTCGCCGCCTTCCCGGATGAAGGCCTGTTCGAGATCCACATAGCGATGCTCGAACTGGCCATAGCCGGCGCCCGGCAAGGATGCCCAAATGTTTTTGCATTTGGCGATCGCGTCGGCCAGGCGGCCAGCGTCGATATCCGGCAAGGCCCGGCATTCCTTGATCTGCTGCAGGGCGATGGCGTCTTGCACCACCGGGGCAAAGCCCTTGAGCTTGAGCATCGGCGCGTAGTAGTCGTAGTAGCGCATCAACAACTGATAGGCGCCTGCGGCCGTGGACCACACCTTGTATTTCGGCAGGTAGACGCGCACGCGCGGATGGTCTGCATAGCTGGTAAAGCGGGTGCGGCCGACAATTTGGTCATAGCCGCGGTCGCGCGTGGTCGGCGAGTTGGACGTGCCTTCGGAGAAGCGCACCATGCCCAGGAAGGCCATGCGGTTGTCGGTAGCGTTCACAGCGTTTCCTTCACGTCACGCGCCAACTCGGCAATGTCCTTGCCCTGGCGCCGCTGGAACCACAGCGCCACGGCCCGGGTGATCCACCAGGCCGGCGCGCCCACCATCAAATCGACCGGCTTCGGCCCGAGCACGGCGGCCACCGTCGGCACATGCTGCAGCAGCACCGAAAACCCCAGGTCGCCGAACATGATGGAGAACGCACCGGCGCAGGCCAGGCGCACCACGAATTCCTTTTCGTTGAAGGAGCCATCGGCATTGCGCGGCGGCAGGACGATATACAGCAGCGCGGCGCCCGCCATGCCGAGCACGGCCTTGATGCCGTAGATTTTCAGGATGGCCGCGATACCGCCGGCGGATTCTGCTGCCATGATGTGATTTTCCTTTGTCAGTGATTCGGTATTCATGTTGTCAATCCCACAGGCTGATGCTGTCCTGCGCAGTGCTGGGGGCCGCCGTCACGGCGGGCAGCGTGACCATCGTTCCCGCCGGCAGCACGGCTCCCAATGCCGCCAGGGCAGGATTGAGCGCCAGCGCCTGCTCCACATAGCCGCTACTGGCGCCCAGGTAGCGAAATACCAGTGCATCGAGCGTGTCGCCCTGCTGGCTGCGCACTTCCATCAGATCAGCTCCACGGTCGCATGCGTGCGCCCGAGAATGTCATTGATGGCCCAATGGCCGTTGCGCCGTTGCACGTCCGGTGCGGTGTCCATCCACTCCATTTTCTTCTTGTCGGTCAGGGCGCTGGCCGTGGTGTCGTAGTCCCGATAGCTCTCGAAGATGTCGGCCTTGGCGAAGCTGTAGACGGCACGCCGATAGAGCGCGACATACTGGCTTTCACCGTCCACCTTGGGCGCCGGCACGTCTTCCAGCGTCAGGGTTCCGGCGGCCAGGTAGCCCGCTTGCCAGTCGCGCAGCAGCCTATTGGCCGAGAGAATCGCGTCCACCAGGGCCGGGCGCAGACGCGCATCGGTCACGGTCGAATCCAGCCGCATGGCGTCACGCATGGCCGGCATGCTGATGTCAGGAAAGAAACCGTCATTGGTGATGGCCTTCACGTCGGCCGGCAGCACCGGCCCGGCCGTCACCGGCACGTCGTCGATATAGCTCATGGTCTTGGAAATAGTGGGGGGCGGTGGCCAGGACATCCGACGAACAATGCCGCTTCCGTCCCGGGCCGCCCCTGCGCCGTGGGGTGCTCTTTACTTGGCCGGCTCGGCGAACTTCTTCAGCCGCCGTTCCAGCCGCTCGATTTCCTTCTTGACGCCGGCCGCCTGGTGCAGCTCGCTCGCCCGGACCAGGTGCTGGTGCGCTGCCGTTGCCCGGTCTGCGGAGGCGTCCGTGATGTTTTCCGCGTCCACTTGGTTGACCAGCTCCAGCAGGGCCAGGCCCAGCGCCTTATGCACCTTGGCACGCGCCTGGTCGGGCGTGTCGGCATTGCCCGTCATGGCCAGCACCTGCTGCAGGATGTCGGCCGCACGCGCCGGGTCATCCTTCAACTTGCCGCCCAGGCTGGCGCCAGCGAAATCGTCCTGCAGCAGCGTCGGCAATGTCCGGTTGTAGCGATCCGGCAGCGTGAACTGTTGTTCCAGCGCATAGGCCGCGAGCTGCAAGGCGCGTTCGTAGTCGCCGACGTCAATGTGCCACACCAGCACGTTGACCAGCACCTCATCGTGAGCACCACGGCCGGCCGACAGCACGCCGTCAATCCAATGCTGGTAGGCCGGCAGCATCGTGGCCTTCATCTCGATCTTGCGCTCGATGGACTGGATTTCCGACAGCCGGCGGCGGTCTTCGTGCAGCTTGATCAACATCAGCTCATAGGCGCTGCCGGTGGTCACGCTGCCGGGCTCGCCGGCGGAGGCCGCCAGCTTGCCCAACATGCGCTCCCGATGGCGCGCGGCGGGAGACAGGCGAGTCATCAGGCGCCGCCTGCTGCCGCATCCTGCAGCACCACATTTTCCACCAGGGCGGCCAGGCCTTCGTCCTCGATCACGTAGGCGTCGTTGGACGATTCGTAGTTCTCGACGCGGTCGGCCTTGGGCTCATCGACCACGCGGCGGCGACGGCCACCGTTCTGGAAGTAGATCGACAGATTGTCCAGGCGGGTGATCAGCATGGCATTGGCCGGGAAGGAAGGCACGCGCACCGCCGGCAAGCCGCCGATACGCTTCTGGCTCACGATGATGTCAGCGGCCAGGGCCTCGGTGGGGGCCTGATCCTTGTTGATCAGCGGGAAATACTTATCGTGCAGCAGCTCGCGGCCGACGATCACCACCAGGGAAGTGTCGTCCTGATACCAGGGGTCCAGATTGGTCACCGCGTCATAAACGGCCGCATCGAGGTTGGCATAGTCGGCGCCAGCGCCCTTGCCGATGATGACCTTACCCGGCAGATCCTGGCCGACCAGCCCCATGACACGCTGCGGCGAGTTCTCGCGGATCTGCTGCAGCCAGCCCTTGTTGACGTCCTGCAGCAGCGGATACTGGGCCAGATTGGTGTCGGCCGCGACCTTCACGCCGTTGAAACCGATCATGATGCGGTCCAGCGCCTGGCGCTTCAGGATCGCAGTGGCCACGCGGGTCTGAAAGTCCGGGAACTTGGCCCAGGCGTCCAGCTTGGCATAGTTGATGTGGGTGTCGAAATTGGTCTTCTCGCAGCGATAGCGGGTGTTCGTCATGGCCGATGCATCGCGGGTGCTGCGGCGCTTGTCGCCGCGCGTATCGGTGCGGCTGGCAATGGGGCCGGACACGCCCAGGCCGATTTTCTCGCCTTCAAGTTCATCGACGCCGATGACGTTGATGCGGCCCAGGAATTCGGACGATTCCTGCATCTTGTCTTCCAGCTTCTGCTGCACGCTCGGATCCACTGAGAAGGTGGAATGGACGGCGCCGCCGGCCACATCGTTGAGCGTGGCCAGGCGCGCGGTATAGGCGTTATATGCGGCGCGGGTCTGATTCTTCATGTGTTCTGCTCCAGGTAAATTCGGAAATGGTTTGCGTAGACGACGGGCTTAGAACTCGGTCAGCGTCGAGCCCTTGCCGCCGGTGGCCGGCGGGCGCTGCACGTTGTTCTTGTCGGTCAGATTGAGGGTCTGGCGGAATTGCTCGGCCGTGGTCGATTCGTCGCCTACGCGCTTTTCCAGCGCCTCGAATTTCTTGCGCAGTTCCGCCACACCTTCGGCCGCGCCGTTGGCGGTCTGCGCGAAGCTGGCGACCTGCTCGGCCACGACAGTCACGGCCGCCGCAGTGTCTGCATGCAGTACATCGCCCTTTTTCTCGGCGCCGGTGATGCGCACGAACATCTGCTTGAGGGTATCCGCCAGGCCCGGGCCGGACTCTTCGAATTCCATCTTCACTTCGATGGCTTCGGAGAACAGATTTTCCGGCTTCAGCTTGCGCGGGGTGAAAGGCGAGGCCTGCGGATTGGTGGCCGAGAACTGCAGAATCTCGGTGCCCAGGCTGGCGGGGCTGTCGGTCACGGCCAGGCCGACCAAGTAGGAACTGCCGGTATCGGCGAACTTGTCGGCCAACTCGATGCTGGTGTAGATCTTCTGGCGATCCTTGTTCATGGCGATCAGCGCGGGCGTGGGTTCGATCTGTGCGAACAGGGCCAGGCGCTTACCATTCTCGGTGTCGACTTCTTCGGCCTTCAGCGCCAGCACATCGCCGTAGGCCTTGAACGGGCCATCGGGCAGCAGGCTGCGCAGGTGCTCGACCCACACGCGAGCGCCATAGGTCTTCTGGTTGTAGCTGTCGGCCATTTGCTGGATTTGCTCGCGGCTGATGCTACGGCCGTCGGTGGTCGCGCCCTCGGTCGCGACGCGGAAAAATTTGCTCTTGGTTGCCATGAGTTTTCGCGCTCGTTATCGGTTGATCGGATAACGTCATCTTCTGCCGATGGGCGAAAAGCATCAATGAGACAAGGGTTGATATCAGGGATAGCGACTCGGCAAAGTCCCCGCTACGCGCGCGCGCCGCCTACGCTTGCGGCATGTTAGACATTCCACACGACATCAAGAAAAGCATCGACCAGGCGGCCGAGCCCCGACACGTTGCGCGCCGGTTGTATTTCGAGGGCTGGCGCATCTCGTCTATCGCCCGCCACCTGAAAATCAAACGCTCCACGGTCAATAGCTGGAAGCACCGTGATGAATGGGAGAAGGTATCGCGCCTGGAGCGCGTAGAGATTGCCCTCGAAGCGCGCATAGTGCAACTGATCGCGAAGGAAGTAAAGGGCAATGGCGAGTACAAGGAACTTGATGCGCTGATGCGCCAGCTTGTGCAGGCCGCGCGCGTGCGCCGCTATGAGCAGCCGGGCGGCAATGAGACCGACCTCAATCCGAATATCGCCAATCGCAACGCCGCGCCCAAGAAGAAACCGGTGCGCAACGAATTCAGCGAAGAGGCGCAGCAGCGCATCGTCGAGGCTTTCAATGATTCGCTGTTCGACTATCAGAAGGTCTGGTACCGCAACGGTAGCGAGCGCACGCGCATCATCCTCAAATCACGCCAGATCGGTGCGACCTGGTACTTCGCGCGCGAGGCGCTGATTGATGCGATCCAGACCGGGCGCAATCAGATTTTTCTCTCGGCCTCGAAGTCGCAGGCGCACGTCTTCAAGCAATACATCATCCAGTTTGCCAAGGACGCATGCGGCGTGGAGCTGTCCGGAGATCCCATCGTACTGCCCAACGGCGCGCACCTGTATTTCCTCGGCACGAACGCGAGAACCGCCCAGGGCTACCACGGCAACTTCTATTTCGATGAATTCTTCTGGACGCACAATTTCACGGAGTTGAACAAGGTCGCGTCCGGCATGGCCCTGCACAAGAAGTGGAGAAAGACCTACTTCTCGACACCATCGGCCACCACGCACCAAGCGTACCCGTTCTGGACCGGCGAGGCGTTCAATAAGCGCCGCGCCAAGGGCGAGAAGGTCAACATCGACGTCAGCCATAAGCGGCTGTCGTCGGGCTTCACCGGCGAGGACAAGATCTGGCGCCAAATCGTCACGATCATGGACGCTGCGGCCGGTGGCTGCGACCTGTTCGATATCGACGAGCTGCGCGACTTCGAATACTCGCCTGACCAGTTCGACAACCTCTTGATGTGTAATTTCATCGACGATTCCGCGTCGGTGTTTCCTCTGGCCGACCTGCAGCGCGGCATGGTCGATTCGTGGGTGGATTGGGACGACTATAAGCCCTTCACGGCGCGCCCCTTCGGCCACCGGCCTGTGTGGATCGGCTATGACCCGTCACTGACCGGAGACAGCGCCGGCTGTTCGGTGATTGCGCCGCCGCTGGTTCCGGGCGGGAATTTCCGCATCTTGGAGCGCCACCAGTGGCGCGGCAAGGACTTTGCCGAGCAGGCCGCGCTGATCAAGGAGATGACCGGCCGCTACAACGTCCAGTACATCGGCATCGATACCACCGGCATGGGCGTGGGCGTCTATCCCCTGGTGAAACAGTTCTTCCCTGGTGCCACGGCGATCAGCTACTCGCCGGAAGTCAAAACGCGGATGGTGCTCAAGGCACAAAACATCATCCGCAGTGGCCGCCTGCAGTTCGATGCGGGCTGGACTGATATCGCGCAGTCCTTCATGGCCATTCGCAAGATCCTCACGCCCAGCGGGCGCGCCGTCACTTATGACGCCGGCCGCTCGGAAGAAACCGGCCACGCCGATTTGGCCTGGTCGGTCATGCACGCCCTCGACTACGAGCCCTTCGAAGGCACTACCGCTAACAACACCTCATCCATGGAGTTCTTCTGATGAAACACAGAGCACGCCGCCGCGCGGCTGCGTCCGACAACACGTTGCCGGCCAAGGTCGATGCACCGCCGGCACCATCCGTCGAAGCGTTTTCTTTCGGCGATCCGTCGCCGGTGCTGGAAGGCCGCGACATGCTGGCCGACGTCGAGTGCTACCGGAATGGCGATTGGTACGAGCCACCCTTGAGCATGGCCGGCCTGGCCAAGTCCTTGAATGCTAGCGTCCATCATGCGAGTGCCATCTGGTGCAAGGTCAATATCCTGGCCTCGACCTTCCAGCCGTCCGCCGTTCTGTCGCGTGCGGATTTCACGCGCCTGGCGCTGGACTTCCTGCTGTTCGGTAACTGCTACGCCGAGCGGCGCGAGAGCATGACGGGCAAGCTCTTGAACCTCAAGCCGGCATTGGCCAAATACACGCGCGTGGGCGTGGAGCCCGGGAGCTATTTCTTCGTTAATGGCTGGCGAGATTCCCACGAATTCGAGCGGGACGCTATCTGGCACCTGCAGGCGCCTGACATCAACCAGGAAGTGTATGGCGTGCCGCAGTATGTGAGTGCGCTGCAATCGGCCTGGCTCAATGAGTCGGCAACGCTGTTCCGGCGGCGCTACTACCTCAATGGCTCGCATGCCGGCTTCATCCTCTACATGACCGACACGGCCAGCAACGTCAATGACGTGGACAAGCTGCGCGAGGCGATGCGCAACAGCAAGGGGCCGGGCAACTTCCGAAACCTGTTTGTGTATGCACCAGGCGGCAAGAAAGACGGCCTGCAGATCCTGCCGGTGTCCGAGATCGCGGCCAAGGATGAATTCTTCAACATCAAGAACTGCACACGCGATGACGTACTGGCCGCGCATCGCGTGCCGCCCCAGCTGCTGGGGACCATGCCCAACAACACCGGTGGATTCGGCGATGTGACGAAGGCCGCCGCCGTCTTCGGCTGCAACGAGATTGAGCCTCTGCAGGCGCAGTTTCTTTCCTTGAACGAGTGGGCCGGCCAAGAGGTGGTCCGCTTCCGTTCCTATCAACTTCCAACCAATGAGGGGAAATCACAATGAGCGATCACGCCGATAACGCAGACAGCCGAATCTATCGCACTATCGCGGCCGGCCTGGCTGCTGCACGACGTGCGCCGGCGCTGCAGCCTGATTGTCGCTGCCATTTCTGCGACGAGGTGGTGGAGGTCGGTCGATTATTTTGCGATCAGGATTGCCGCGATGACTATGAAAAGCGGCGGGCATCCCTGCGACGAACTGGCGACAGATCATGATGGCCACGGATGACGATCAAATTTATTCGTAACTACAAATAATTCTTGCATCTTGATTTTATTGTAGCTACAATAATTTGCATGGAAATTACTTACGACCCGGCCAAAGACGCCGTCAACGTTGAGAAACACGGCGTATCTCTCGCCCTAGCGTCCCAGATGGAATGGGACGATGCGCTGATCAAAGTTGATGACCGGCACAACTATGGCGAACAGCGGGAAGTTGCTATTGCCTTCATCGGATCGAGGCTCTATGTTGCAGTCTATGTGATCCGTGACAATGCCCGACGCATGATCAGCTTGCGTAAGGCCAACCAACGGGAGTTCCAACACTATGCCGAAAATTAAGCCCGGGGCAATCGCCCCCACCGATGCTGAAGATGCCGCCATCACTGCAGCGGCTTTGTCCGATCCTGACAATCCTCCGCTGACTGCCGAGGACTTCGCAGCAATGCGACCCGCTCGTGGTCGTGGCCGCCCGGCAGGCAGTGGCACGAAGACTCAGGTAACCATGCGCTTCGATAGCGACGTGCTTGACGCTTTCAAGCGTGGCGGATCCGGCTGGCAGAGCCGCATGAATGGCGCGCTACGCGAATGGCTCTTGCAACATCATTGATCCATCACCGCCGCAGTATCTAACCCAGCAGCACAGCGCATCACGCCCCATCTCGCAGCCGGTCACTTACCAGTGGCCAGGCTGCTTTTTTCATTCCAGCCCACCAAAGACGGCGGCCAGGTGCTTGCGCCGTCCCGATTGCAAGCATAGCCCACCTGCGCTGCCTACCCGCTCCGTCCCCAGCCTCAGCGCCGCCGCCCTAAAAAGTTTCCCATTTGAAATATTCCTGTAAAAAGTTGCCAAAATGGAATTATTTCACGGGATTTCGGCCCTGCGCGCGCGGTTGCCCCCACCCCGCGCCTGCCCGCTACATAGGTCGGTTTTGACTCAAAAACGCATCAACCGCTGAAGTAAGCTCAGCCTGCGTAGGGAAGGAGCCGGTGTCTGTTGATTTGCATTGAAAACTGACCCACTGGGGGTGCGGCGTAAAACTTGGACTGGTTTAAGCCGCAAATCCAAGGCTCTCCCGATATTCAATGGGGCTACGTGAGCCAAGGGATATCTTGATGCGC
>QFZN01002232.1_pt1 | contig 21626 bp, 11 predicted proteins | sample 1740101 | NCBI WGS metagenome assembly QFZN01 (sample SAMN09210849, study PRJNA391713) | Ciliate metagenome, whole genome shotgun sequencing project. | isolation source: combination of 50 Heterometopus sp. ciliate cells from an enrichment culture... | host: Heterometopus sp. ...
AACCAGAGTCGGCGAGGGAAGCCCAATATAATAATGCAGATTGGGACAACGCGAGCCAATAGAATATATTGCGCTTATCCTGAGAACTATAGCAGGATATCGCATGCGTTAGCGCCTTCATTCGTATAAAAGGGACATGGCCGAAGATAAATAAACATTTGAATCATATGGAACAACCGAAGCAGCCAGAACAGAAGACGGAGCCGCCGGCCAAGGCCGAGGAGAAGAAGGTCGAAGAGCCCAAGCCGGAGGCGAAGAAGACCGAGGAAAAGAAGCTCGATCTCCCGCCCAAACCCGAGGAGTCCGCCAAGCCTGAGACAAAGAAGGAGGAGGAGAAGAAGGTTGAACCGGCTCCCGCTCAGGAGGTCGCCAAGGGCCCACAGCCCTCCGAAGAGAAGAAGGAGCCCGCGGCCAAGCAGGAAGTCCCGCCCGCAGAGGAGAAGAAGGAGGTCAAGACCGAAGCCAAGACAGAGGCGAAAGCTGAGGAGGCCAAGAAGGAGGAGAAGAAGGAGGAGCCCGGCAAGACTGAGGAGAAGAAGGTGCCTTCCGCTGCTGAGACCAAGAAGGAAGAACAGAAGGCTGAGGGCCTGCCTGCACCTCAAGAGGCAAAGGAGGAGAAAAAGAAGGAGCCTGAGCCAGAACTCGTTGTGGAGCCCAAGGACGAACGTAAGATTCGGTGGCGGTAAACGCGTAGGCCTGCTGTGGGTGCTGAAGAACATCGAGCGCAGTCTTCCCAAGATCAGGATGGAGACCATGTGGAAGGTGGAGTACGAGGACGTGGTCCATGATTTCCTCACCAAGCGCGACAAGAAGAAGCTCTTCTTCTGGCTAGACCAGACGGGACTGAGGATCGACACTGTGGAACCGCCCCGCTATTACGACGTCAAGTACGAGAGCGAGGAGGACTACCAGGTTGCCTTCTTCCTAAAGATCAAGGACGGCGAGGTCATCTACAAGAATATAGAGGAGTCCATCATAGCCAGCAGCATCGAGGGGGACCCGCTGGACGACCTCAAGCGGAAGATCGAGCAGATCCTGCCCAAGTTCAGACAGGAGAAGTGGCCGGAGGCGATGAAGAAGGACTTCTACAACCAGCTGCAAGCTTTCATGGCAGGATTGTTCGAGGCGTACCAGGCGTCGCGAGGAGAGGCCGAACTCTACATTCCAGATGAGGACCTTTCGGACATCAGCGCGGCTGCCAACGACAAGGACCTGGTCCAGCAACTGGACTCTAGCGTGCTGCGGTGGACCCGGCAGATCAAGAACGAGGTCTACAACCAGGACTCCCAGCAGGAGCGCGAAAATAGCAAGCCCTCGGACGAGATCGAGCACTGGAAGAACAGAAAGAAAAAGCTGACAAGGATCAAGGAGCAGCTGGACAAGAATCCGCAGCTGCAGAAGATCAAGAAGGTGCTCCGCGCCGCCGAGTCGCCTCACCTTGCCAAGTTCGAGGAGGAGAGCAAGCGCATCGATGAACGCACCGCCGAGGCCGAGAACAACGTCAAATACTTGGAGATACTGACGGATTCGTTCAAGAAGCTGGAGTCGTCGCACCCTCGGGACATCCCGTCGCTGCTGCCGGAGATGCTACAGAGGATCAGGATAATCTGGGAGCTGAGCGAGTACTACGGGCAGCCGGACAAGATGGGCAGTCTGCTCACGAAGATCAGCAACGAGATCATACGGAGGTGCAAAAACACCATCAATGTCGACGACCTGCTCGATGGCGACGTCGAGAAGTGCATACACGATCTGGACGTGAGCATCGACTGTGGGAACCAGTGGAAGAAGGAGTTCGAGCGCATGCAGAAGCTCATCGCACAGTACTCGCCACGGAAGGGCTTCGAGTTCGGTAAAGCGGGCACGAAGGACCGCAACGACTCGATCTTCGCCCAGGTCGAGGCCTTCAAGCAGCGCTGCAACGAGCTCAAGGAGATCGGCCAGGGCCAGCTCCAGTTTGCGATGAAGGGAAAGGACACGATCATCCCCGACTTCCCTGGGAGCAAGGGCAAGGACATCAGCAACAACCTGGAGGAGCTCAAACGGCAGTTCAACAAGAGTCTGGACCTCAAGATCCGCGAAATGAAGAAGACCATCTCCATCCTCGATCTCAATAACCCCAAGTGGCACGAAAACATCACCACTTTCAAGAGCGACATGAAGACGCTGGACACGATGCTGCTCAACATAATCTCGAACGCGCTGATGAGCATCTGCACGGTGCAGGAGGCCTCAGAGCTGATCGAGAACTTCGATTACCTGGCGGAGAGGGAAACCGTCAAGGAGGGGATACACACAAAGATCGTGCCGGAATATGTGTACCAGTTCTTCCGCAACGAGGTCAAGGAGATCGAGCACATATTCGAACATTGGACCGTGGCCAGCATGTCCCCTGTTGAGAGCAAGTACTACTTCCCGCTGCCGCACCCACAGTTCGCAGGCAGCGCGCTCTTTGAACGATCGCTCATCTCCCGGCTGGAATATGCCTACAGGGTATGGTTGTCTGCAATAACACCGCGCATAGGGAATCGAGGCACTGTTCTTCGTGAAGACAAGCGGAGCGGAGAGAGAACAGGTGGTCAACCCGTACAAGCAGCTCAAGAGGAGACTCGAGAGCCACATCAAGGGGGACATATACGGGCGCTGGAAAGAGAAATATGTGAACAAGCTGACGAAGGACTCGGAGAAGGAAGACCTGGAGGTGAAGCTGGAGAAGCCGGTGATAGTGGACCAGTCGTCGCATGAACACGACTCGAGGAGGAAGTTCGCAATGGGATTGGAGTGCAACTTCGACAAGGATTTGCAGGGACTGTATGCGGAGGTGAAGTACTGGGAGAAGCTCCAGTACTCGGAGACCTCGATAATCTCGCCAATACTGAAGATATACAAGGACAGGGACGACATGCGCGTCCTGCGGGAGAACGTGATGTTGGCCGTCCGCGACTACAACCTCATCGTCCAGCGGCTCGAGGCAAACGAGAAACGACTGTTCGCGCAGCACCTCACAGAGCTCTACGGCAAGATCATGCGGAACATGGACAAGTACAAGTGGAGCACCGTGCAGAACCAGAAGTTCTTCCAAACTGTGCGCGACTGGCGAACCTACTGCGAGGCCGTCTACAACCTCGTCGAAAACTACAAGAAGAATGTGTCGATAATTGAGGCGCAGCTGCGGCTGGTGGACGAAACCATCATGCTCGACATTGACAAGAGCAAGGCTCATCCCTTCGGCGACTTCGTCACCCGCCAGCAGCAAGCCATTGCCAAGCACGCCACCACGTTTCGCACAGCCTTCGAGACGATGAGAAAGGCTGTGAAGGACATATATGAGCCCGAGTTCCTGTTTGCAGGGGACGAGATCCAGCGACAGTTCAATGTTGTGGTGCTGAGTCGCTACGATGACGCGCTGCTTGACCGTCTTAAACACTCCGTCTCGAAGAGTCTGCAGGAGTTCCTCACGGCCCTCGGCACCGACGAGAAGGACGACACCACGCAGTTCATTAAGATCGAGCGCGACCTGGTGGTGGAGGACCAGGGCATCTCCATCAGTTTCTCCCCCAAAGTTGAGGAGCTGCTCGAGGAGTTCGAGCGCATCTTTAAGAACATAAAGTCCGCGGGTGCCGGGATACCGAGACTGAGCAAGCGGTTCAGGGAGGACCGCGAAGAGATTGTGGCGCGGTATGAGAAGAAGCGCCGTACCGACGAGGAGCGGGTCCGGTCTGGCGGCAAAGTTATCGAGGAACGCAAGACCGTGCTGGAGGTCTCCGAGCGCGATTGGAAGCTGCGCAGCTTCCCGAACATCGATCCCAAGCTTTCTGCGACCTACGACGAGATCTTGTCTCAGGACAACGACGTCTTCACCAAGATCAAGAAGGGCGTTGAGCCAATTAAGCAGACCATGGACATATTGATAAAGACGTTCAAGACGCACAGCTCGCAGTGCGAGAAGCCATTGACGGACGAGGCGAAGGTGCGGGCGTACCACACTAAGGCCAAGCGCGGAGGCGACATCGCGGGCCAGTTCTGGGAACGTGTGTACAGCGACCTCGACGAGAAGGGCATCAAGCGTGCCATAGAAATATTGGACAACAACACAACGTCGAACGTGAAGCGACAGTTCGTCGAGTTCGACTCCGGAAAGCTCCGCGAGAAGCTCACCGAGCTCAAGTCCAGCGTCAAGAACGTCAGGCTCAAAATCATCTATGAGACTGAGCGACAGGAGATGCAGGATCTGCTGTACAAGGTCTTCCCCAAGACAATCGAGAAGCTCATAGCGCAGCCTTCCACCCCCGAGGAGCTCAAGGAGATCCTGCTAAGCCGAGAGAAGATTAAGATCGACGAAATAAACACGCAGATAACGAGCATACAGAAAGCCTTTGCGGCGCTCAAGACCCAGGACTACGGCATCTCCCCCGCCGACCAGCAGGACGAGGCCCGTCTTCCCAACGAATTCGAGAAGTTCAAGGTCTCGCTGGCGGAGGCAGACAAGGAGATCGAGAAGAACCGGAAGCTGCTGCGGGACATCATGCAGCGCGACCTAGAAGTTTTCGGCAACGAGCTCGAGCTCCTCAGCAGCGACTACGACAAGCAGGCCCCCAAATCTCTCGACAAGAGCGATGTTGGGAATGCGAAGAGGATCATCGCGGAGTACAAGGAGAAGCTGAAGGAGAAGGAGCGAGCCCGAGAGGAGCACAAGAGCGGCATTGAGTTGTTCAAGATTGAGGAGATGACGTACCCGAAGATCACCTACCTGAAGAAGGAGCTGCAGCTTCAGTCACAGTTCTGGGAATTGAAGGAGAAGTGGGACGAGGAGAGCGCGAAGATGGACGCTATCCAGTTCAGAAAGCTGAGCGTAGAGGCGATGATGCAGAAGGTGCTGGAGTTCATCGACCTGCTGGATAAGATGCCCGCAGAAATCAAGGAGTGGCCTGCATACGGCAACAATTCGAGCAACTCGTCGAACAGTCTGAGTAAAGACATGCTCCTCGTGCGCGACGTCCTTCCGCTCGTCAAGGAGATATCCACGGAGGCCATGAAGCCCAGACACTGGGACAAGCTGTATTCAGAGCTGAAGTGCGAGGACCTCAACCAAGAGGTTGATCTGACCTTCGCGAAGATAAAGCAGCTGCATCTGGAGAACCACGCGTCCTTCATCCGGGCGCTGAGCGAAGAGGCTCGTCGGGACCTCGAGCTGGAGATGAATCTGAACCAGATCCAGGAGCGCTGGGGCAAGCTCAAGCTGCGTGTGGACCACGATCCCATCACGGGCTACTATAAGATGCAGTACTACGACGAGGCTCTCGACGCACTCGAAAAGGATCTCAACAAGCTCTCCGAAATGAAAACCTCAGAGTCCTTCCAGGCTTTCCAGTACACGATCGACACCTGGGAGAGCGACCTCATCAAGGTCTCAGAAACCCTCGAGCTCCTCTGGCAGGTGCAGAAGCAATGGGTCCGACAGGAGGCCATCTTCAACGGCCAGGGCTCGCTCTCGCGCCAGCTGGGCGAAAAGGGCGACTTCGATATCGTGCACAAACGGTTCATGGAACAGATGGCGAGGATAAACAGGGACCCGAACGTGAAGAAGGCGTGCTCGGAACGCGACTTCTACAAGATCCTGCAGGACCTCAACAAGAAGCTCGAGAACATCGACCACGTCCTCACCCACTTCCTCGACTCCAAGCGCGGCTTCTTCCCTCGTTTCTATTTCCTCTCCAACGACGAGCTGCTTGAAATTGTCGGCTGCGCACACAACATCCAGCCGGTCAAGAAGCATCTCAAGAAAATATTCGAGGGAATCTCGGACGTGACGTTCAACCAGACCAAGAGCGGCACCACGGAGATCACCAAGATCTGCTCCATCGAGAAAGAAGAGGTCGTCCTCAGCAAGCGGGTTGAGGTTAACAAGAACGACGGTGTCGAGGATTGGCTGCAACAGCTGAAGCTGACGGTGGAGGCCACGCTCAACAAGGACATCAACGACTTCCCCGTGTTTTCTGCGAAGGACAAGGATGCTCACAAGAAGCTGCCGGCGTATCTGCAGCAGTTCCCGGGACAGGTGGTGATCACGGGAGTGCAGTGCGAGTGGACCGCAGATGTCGAGTCCTGTCTCAAGGCTGCTGCGAGCGACAGCAAGGACGCCTTCACGAAAGAGTACGAGTTCTACGATAAGCAGACCGTGCCGCTTCTCGCGGAAAGTCTCAAGTCCACAAAGGTCAGCAAGGACCAGCGGCTGAAACTCCAGCAACTCCTGACGGTCGTGCTCCATCTGAGAGACGTGATCATGGACCTGAAGTCGAAGCAGGTGAACTCGATCAACTCCTTCGAGTGGATGAAGCGTCTTCGCTACTACCGTAAGGTGCCCAATTCTACCCAGGCCATCGTCAAGCAGGGCTACGCTGAGATTTTCTACGACTACGAGTACCAGGGCAACAACGGACGGCTGGTGATCACTCCTCTGACCGAACGCTGCGACCTCGTGCTGACCACCGCTATCTTCCTCCGTCGTGGTGGCGCGCCCAACGGGCCAGCCGGCACTGGCAAAACCGAAACTGTGAAGGACCTTGCCAAGGCATGCGGAAAGTACATCGTGGTCTTCAACTGCTCCGAAAGTCTCAGCATCTCTTCTCTTGGCAGGATGTTCTGCGGACTCGTGGTCTGCGGCGCCTGGGGCTGCTTCGATGAGTTCAACCGAATTGAAGTGGAGGTGCTGTCGGTGGCGGCACACCAGATATCGGCAATACTGGACGCAATCCGAGCGCAGGCGCACAGCGTGGACCTGATAGGCACCGTAACGCTGAACCAGTCGTGCTCGCTGTTCATAACATACAACCCAGATTACGCCGGCCGCTCCGAGCTCCCTGACAACCTCAAGACCTTGTTCCGTCCCGTCGCCCTCGTCGCTCCAGATGCCGAGGCTATTGCGGAAAACATGTTCCTCTCCGAGGGCTTCATCACCAAGAACATGAAGCAGGAGAAGGGCGAGAAGATCTACAAGGAGCTGGCCAAGAAAGTCATCGCTGTCTACTCCACCATGCAGAAGCAGTCCTCCAAGCAGCCCCATTACGACTTCGGTCTTCGCGCCATCATCTCCACAATAAAGTACGCAGGAGAGTACAGACAGAGGCAGCCGGAGAAGGAACTGGATGCGGAGAGACTACGCGATATTTTGTTCAAGGCGCTGGACGACCTGATATCGCCGCAGCTGGTGGGCGAGGACACAGAAATCTTCGATGCGATCATGAACGAGATATTCCCGCAGAAGGTGCCCGCCCAGGACCACGAGGACCTCATCATCGCCATTGAGCAGGTTCTCGACGACGAGAAGCTCATGCAGAACAACATACTAAAGCTGAAGATGCTGCAGCTGTACAGCATGACGAGGATCAGACACGGCAACATGATAGTCGGCCAGACGCTCTCCGGGAAGACCACGTGCTGGCAGATTCTCGCAAAGGCCATGACCTATCTGAAGAACAAGAAGGATATGAACGAGTACTCGCAGGTCAAGTGGAACGCCATCAACCCCAAGGCAGTCACCATCGACGAGCTCTTCGGCTACAACAAGGCAAAGGAATGGCAACCCGGCGTGATTCCCACCATCCTCAAGGCCGCGTGCGAGGAGTCCCTCAACGACAACAAGGAGCGCTGGATAGTCATCGACGGACCAGTGGACCCCAAGTGGATCGAGTCCCTCAACTCGCTGCTCGATGATAACAAGTGCCTGACCATCGGCAACGGCGAGCGAATTGCCCTCAACTCACACGTGAAAATCATGTTCGAGGTCGACAATCTGGTATCGGCCTCGCCGGCCACCGTGTCCCGCTGCGGCATGGTCTACGCTGAGAACCAGGACCTCGGCTACGTTGAGAGCTGGATCGAACAGAAGCCCGAGCACGACAAGGCCTTCATCAAGGTTCTGGTCGAGAAGTACCTCACCAAGTTCGTCGAGGCCAAGCGCAAACTCTGCAAGGAGCCAATCCCCACCTCTGAGGAGGCCGCAGTCATTAACCTGTGCAAACTATTTGACGCCATAGTGCCAAAGAAGCGGACAAAGGAGGACATGCTGGAAGATTACGCGAAGATCATAGAGCGCTGCTTCATATACGCGCTGGCGTGGTCCATTGGCGGGAGCGTGGACGAGTTCTCGAGGAAAGAGCTGGACCAGGTTCTGCGCGACATCGATGCCACCCACTGTCCCAACCTGTCAGTCAGCGGAACAATCTACGACTTCTTCGTCAGTATCGAAAAGGGCGGCGAATGGACTCTCTGGGAGGAGAAGGTCCCGCAGAATGTGAAGTTCCATCCTGACACCCCTTACCACGAGCTCATCATCGACACCGTGGACTCAGTCCGCAACCGCGAACTTGTGGAAGTGCTGATACAGGGGAGGAACAACGTGATGATCCTGGGCAGCGTGGGCGTGGGGAAGACGGCGCTGGTGAACAACATGGTGAAGATCCTGGGAAGCGAGGCGTACCACTCGTTCAGCATCCTCTTCTCTGGCAACACATCGGCCGGAAAGGTCCAGGACGCCATCGAAAGCAAGTTTGAGAGCCACAGTCGCGGCCGGCTCTTCCAGCCGAAGAACAGATTCGCGATCTGCTTTGCGGACGACATAAACATGCCAAAGAAGGACGAGTACGGGTCGCAGCCGCCACTTGAGCTGTTGCGCCAGTGGACGGACTACGGCGGCTGGTACGACCGGGAGAAGATCATCTTTAAGGAGATCGTGAGCCTGCTGCTGATTGGCGCGATGGCACCGAGGAGCGGCGGACGGGAGGAGATCCCAGCCCGTACCATGGCCAAGTTCCACATCCTCAACTTCATCACCCCCAGCGAGAAGCAGACCATCCGCATCTTCAGCAAGATTGCTGAGCACAAGCTCCAAACGTTTGAGGATGAAGAAATCAAGAAGATGCCCGACGACCTGGCCACATCGACCTACAACATGTTCAAGAATATCTCTCAGATCTTCCTGCCTACTCCCAGCAAGTGCCACTACACCTTCAACCTCCGCGACATGTCCAGAATATTCCAGGGACTGCAGAAGGCGAACAAGACGTTCTACGAGACGAAGGAGACGGTGGTGTACCTGTGGGTGCACGAGTGCATAAGCACGTTCAACGACCGCATGGTGAGCCAGGAGGACCGCAAACAGTTCAAGGACATCCTCACCACCGAGCTCAACAAGTACGGCATGACCTACGACGACATCTATGCCAAATACAAGGGCGACCTGCTCTTCGTCGACTTCCTCCACGAGGGCTCAGTCTACAAAGATGTGAAGAACTTCGACGAGCTGAGGAACTACCTCGAGGTGAAGCTGAAGGCATTCAACACCTCAACCAACGTGGACATCGTGCTATTCAAGGACGCAGTGTACAACCTTTGCAAGATTTACCGCATTCTCAAGCTCCAGCGCTGCCACGGGCTTCTCCTCGGAGTGGGCGGCTCGGGCCGTCACTCTCTCGCAAGATTGGCCGCTGCTGTTGCCAACATGGATCTGGAGAGCCCAGAGATGACCAGGAAGTACGATTTCCAGACGTTCCGCGCAAATGTCAAGGCGGTGTTCAAGCGCGCAGGAATAGAGCGGAAGCAGACGGTGTTCCTGCTATCTGAGAACGAACTTCTGGGGGACGCGTTCCTCGAAGATTTGTCCAACGTGCTGACCAGCGGCGATGTTCCAGGTCTGTACAACAATGAGGAGCTGAGGACCATCCGCGATAGCGTGGGCGAGATCATGCGCAAGGAGATTCAAGCCACCGCAGGAGCGGCGAGCGCCGCGGCGGGACAGCAGCAGCTTTCGGAGATGCAGGAACAGACATACGCGAAGTTCATAACAAACGTGACCAGCAATCTGCATGTGGTGCTGTGCTTCTCGCCGGTGGGGACCAGGTTCCGCAACTACTGTCGCGACTACCCCGCCATCCTCAATACCACTGCCTGCATCTGGTTCCTCGGCTGGCCTGACTACGCCCTGGCAGAAGTTGCCAACAAGTTTGTGAAGGACATCGGAATTCCGGAGAAACAGAGGGCCAACATCGCGAACGTGATCGCACTCATGCACACCTCGGCCCAGGAGGTCGCCGAACGCATGCGGCAGGAGAAGCGTAGGACCTTCTACATAACGCCCACGCACTACATGGATCTGATGAGGGGCTACGTGCGCATCATGGACGAGAAGGGGAAGGAACTGGAGCAGATCAAGGCGAAGCTGACGAACGGCCTGCTGAAGTTCAAGGAGACGGAGAAGAAGGCAGACGCGATGAACACTGAATCGTCCCAGAAGAAGCAGAAAAACATCGAGAAGGTCCGTGCCAGCGACGACGTCGCCCAGCGTCTTCAGGCCCAGTTCACCATCAGCGCAAAGCAGGAGGCCCACATTAAGACACGTGCGGCAGTGCGAGACAAGCAGAAGGAAGAGGCGGAGTCACTGCTGAAGTCGGCGAACGAAGAGCTGGAACGCGCGGAGCCCAAGCTGCAGGAGGCCCAGAAGGCGCTCAAGGAACTCAAGACTAGCGACATCACCGAGGTCAAGGGCTACCAGACGCCTCCTCCAGAGGTCCGAATAGTGCTCGAGGCGCTCATGGTCATCATGGCGAGGGCTCCAACCTGGGCCACTGTCAAGAAGGAGATGGCCAATCCCCATTTCGTCAAGAACATTACCGAGTACGACATCAAGACCCTCAGCGATGGGCAGCTCAAGGAGCTCGAAAGCTACACCAAGAAGTCCGAGTTCAGGTACGAGCGCATCAGCAAGGTGTCAATGGCCGCTGGCAGCTTCTCGAAGTGGGTGCTGGCGATAGAGGATGTGGCGAAGGCGCTGCGTTCGGTGGAGCCCAAGCGACGCAAGCGTGAACTTGCCATGGAGGCCATCGCCAAGCTCGACCAGGAGCTCATCCGCCTGCAGGAGGAGAAGCAGAAGCTCACCGAGAGCATCAACGAGCTCAGCATGCAAAAGAAGAAGGTCGAGGACGAGCGTGACCAGCTCAAGAAAGAGATCGAGGAGCTCGAGGTCAAGATCGAACGTGCTGAGCAGCTGATCAAGAACCTGACGGACTTCTGCCAGCGCTGGGAGAAGGAGCTCGAGGGCCTGAAGGACAAGGAAACGAAGCTCTCAGGAGACACACTGGTGTCGGCCGCGTTCCTCAGCTACTGCGGACCGCTGAGCCGCGAGTACCGCGACGAGCTGCTCAACGTATGGACGGCGAAGATCCGCGAGCTCAACATCTCCATGAGCTCCTCATACGATTTCTGCTACTTCATGCAGGGCGAGCCCACGATCCGCGAGTGGCGCATGCACGGACTGCCGACGGACAAGTTCTCAGAGCAGAACGCAGTGATCATAATGAAGACGGACCATTGGCCGCTGGTGATAGACCCGCAGGACCAGACGTCGCACTGGCTGAAAGAGGTGGAGAGCAAGCCCGAGGACCGCTTCAAGCAGCTCACCAGGCGCGCTACCAAGTTCTTCGCCATGCTTGAGGCTGCTGTCACCGAGGGCAAGGCAGTGCTAATTCCAGATATGGGCGAGGAGCTCGACATGGAGCTGGACAACCTGCTCAAGAAGTCCTTCATCCGTTCCGGCGAGAACAAGAGGATCAAGATCCAGCGAGAGGTGAAGTACAATCCGGCGTTCAAGCTCTTCATGACCACCAAGCTGTCCAACCCGCAGTTCAGTCCCGAGGTTGCCACAAAGGTCACGATAGTGAACTTCGCCCTGACCGAGCAGGCTCTGGAGGACCAGCTGCTCGATATCTTGTTCGAGAGCGAGGAGAAGGACCTGAGCAAGAAGAAGGAGACCAACGCCCGCAATATCGATAAGGGAAAACGTGCGGTCGTCGAGAAAGAGGACGAGATTCTGAGACTGCTGAATGAGTCCACCGCCTCGCTGCTGGAAGACGACAAGCTGGTTAACAAGATGCTCGACACAAAGGAGCTGTACGAATCCAACAGCCAGAACATCGCCAGTCTCGAGGCAAACATGAAGAAGATCGAAGATACCAGAGGCAAGTACCGCACATGCGCAAAGGAGGGCGCCATCCTCTTCTTCGTGCTGGCAGACCTGTTCCACCTAGACCCGATGTACCAGTTCTCGCTGAAGTCGTACCGGGTGCTCTTCAGAACCTCGATCGAAACCAGTTCCAGCGCCTCGGTCTTCGGCTCCTTCGAACAGAAACTCGAGCGCATGAAAGATACGCTGAAGACTAACGTCTACAAGAAGACCTGCGACACCCTCTTCGAGAAGCACAAGCTCCTTCTTGCCTTCCAGATCTGCTACAAGCTGAAGATGACCGACCTCGATCCCGAGTTGTGGTCCTTCTTCCTCAGAGGAGGCATAGTGGTGAACAGGAAGGAACAGCCACAGAACATCAACGCAGATTGGCTGCCGCCGAGCGCGTGGGACAACATCACGGAGCTGGAGAAGATGGGGCCCTTCGGCGGAATCGTGAGCTCGATGCAGCTCAACAGTCTGGAGTGGAGCAAGTGGTACGCCAACCCGCTGCCCGAACAGCAGAACCTGCCCTCAGAGTGGGACAGCAAGTGCGACGACTATCTCAAAAAGCTCATCATCATTCGGTCGCTCAGACCCGACAGAGTCACGTTCGTGGTAAAGGAACTCATCAAGAAGCTCTGGCCGGGCTACAAGGACGCCAACCAGAAGCCCGTCAGTCTTCGCGAAGTCATGGCCCGCACCAAGATTAACAGGCCGCTTCTATGCATACTGGGGCCAGGAGTGGACCCGGTGGAGAACATCACGGCGCTGGCGAAGGAGCAGATAAAGGACAAGCCGCTGCTGAAGGTGAGTCTGGGCCAGGAGCAGGCCGAGCTGGTGGCCAAGGCGCTGGACGAGGGCATCAAGAAGGACACTTGGGTCTACTTCGCCAACTGTCACTACGCCATCAACCTCATTCAAGATCTTGGCGAGCAGATTGCCTTCCGCATATCCAAGAAGGACAAGCAGGAACGCAAGGAGGAGCCGAAGAACTTCCGCATAATCCTGTCATCGACATCGCACCCGAAGTTCCCAGTGTCGCTGCTAAGGAGCTGCGAGAAGATCACGATTGAGCCGCTGACCGGAATAAAGTCGAACATGTGCAGGATTTACCAGAGTCTGGGCCCGAGATCAGACTTCATCAGCCAGGCCGAACGCGACAACTTCTCCCGTGCCATCTTCTCTCTCGCCTTCTACCACTGTGTGCTCATCGAGAGGAGAAGGTTCCGCAACCTTGGCTGGAACAAGGTCTACAACTTCAACGAATCCGACATCTTCGCCTGCGAAAACCTTCTGCACAAGACACTGAAGGGCTCGGGATCAGGATCGGACCTGAGCACGATACAGGAGCTGATAACGGACGCGCTGTACGGAGGCAGAGTGACGGACGAGAACGATAGAGACCTGCTGCGGGTCTACACCAAGGAGTTCTTCTCGGACGTGATATTCGCGAAGGACTGGAGGCCCGTGAAACTCAAAGATGACGTAATCAAGTACGAGTACCCACAAGAGCAGCAGGCGCTCAAGTCTGAGGAGGACAAGCGCAAGTTTGTGCCCACAGAGTTCCTTGATCATATAAGCAACAACTTCCCGTCGGAGGACCCGCCAGAGGTCTTCGGCCAGCACCTAAACGCAGAGATAAACACGCAAATCGCGGACACGAACCTGCTGCTGACGTCGATAGTGCTGATGCAGCCGCGGACATACGACAAGGGCAAGAAATCGCCTGAGGAAGAGGTGCTCGGGCTCGTCGAGAACGTTCTCGAGAAGGACACCATCCCTGACTTCATAGACATCGAGGGAGCGCGTTTCCGTCTGCGGTCGGACAACAGCCCGCTGAACTACGTGCTGATCCAGGAGTCGCAGCGCTACAACGGACTCATACAGGTCGTCAAGTCTTCCCTCGTTGATCTCACTAAGTGCCTCAAGGGAGAGATAGTGATGACCAGCCAGATGGAGCAGATCTTCACCAAACTGTATGAGAACAAAGTGCCGCAGTCGTGGATGTACGCGTATCCGAGCATAAAGCCGTTCGGCGTGTGGCTCCGGGACTTCAAGGACCGCGTGGTCTTCTTCTCGCAGTGGGTCAAGCAGGGTCTGCCCAGCCCGTTCTTCCTGCCTGCGTTCACCAGCCCGCTCAGCTTCACCACCGCCATTCTCCAGAAATACGCAAGGAAGAAGAAGATAGCGAACATAAACGACATCGAGATGCAGCACGAGTTCCTCTCAGAGCGAGTGGCTGTAGGCCATCCGGAAGACGGCGCATATGTGAAAGGACTGTACATCGAGGGCGCACACTTTGACGAGACCAGACAACTGCTGCTGGACCCGCTGCCCATGAAATTCGCTCAGCCCATGCCTGTGATCCACTTCAAGCCAAAAATGAAGAAGGGCGGCGCGAGAGAGAAGGACCTGTACAGCAACGTGTACAGCTGCCCGTGCTACTACTACCCCATCCGAGGCGACCCTTCGTCTTACCTGTTCAACATTGGACTCAACTGCGGAGAGAGGACCGCCGCAATCTGGCTCAAGAGGGGCACTGCGCTGCTGCTTTCGCTCGAACAATAACCGTACACTAACCTAGCAACTCCCGCTCAATGTGCGCTTACATGCATGTATTTGTGACACATATGATGTGGTTGAAGTATTATGCGTGTTCGAGACGCGGGAGTTAAGCGGCGCGCCTGCAAATCATATCGGAGGGCACAGCATACGAGTTAAAATAATAAATAATGGTATCGGCAAGAACGCTTTGCACGCTGCTGGTGATGTCGGCACTGCATTGTGGGGCCACAAAGATAAAGGCGCAAGACTACGCGGGCAGCATCCACTACCCCAGCGAAGCCTTCACCTGGACCCAGATACAGGATGGCGCGGTGATCCTCTATGCGTTGGGCCTGCTGTACATGTTCTTCGGCATCATGCAGATCCACAAACTGTACCTCGAGCCCTGTATCAGCCTCTTCCGCAAGACCAAGACCTTTGACGACGACACCATGGACAGCACGGTGGTGCCGGTGGCCGTGACCGCGCCCGAGACCTTCATGTGTCTCTTCGCCACGTTCTTCGGAGTCACGGACGTTGGCATCAGCGCCTTCCTCGGCAGTAACGCTTTCACGGCCTGCGTCGAGAGGGGGACACTGATATTCATCGCGGGGACTTTCGGCGAGATCGACTGGTACACTAGCTTTCGCGACATGATCGTGTATGCGATTGTGCTGTTCGCCACCTCCATGCTCATCATGGACGGGACCATATCTTCGTCGAACGCCATCCTCATGCTCTTCGTCTTCTTTGTCTATTGGATGTTCATGAAAGCAAACAGTTTCATCGAGAAATTCCTGCGCAAGACCGTTTACCTGCATAAGAAGTTCAGAGTGGGGCCGCGATTGACGGACGCGCAGATAGTCGAGTTCCACGGGATGCCCCGCCGGGCGGCGGAAAACCTGCCCGAGACCTGTGCCGAGGACGCGATCTCTGCCCCCATTGAGAACGGCTTCGCCACCTGCAGCTATATGGGCCTCACGAGTATTTTCCGCAACTGATCACCGCCGCTTCTTCGTAGGAAAGGCACGAGTCAAACTGGTCGAGGGCAAGCAAACGGTGCTGCGGAAGTTCTACAGCTGCACCAACAAGATCCTGACTGCATTGGCGGTGAGGAAGGCGATCGGGATCCTCGACCGCCAGAACCTCGCAAAGACCAAGGCAATCGATAAGGAGAACCAGGTGGCCCAGGAAATTGAGGAGGAGAGCAAGCACATTCTCGAGCGCAGTGCTGTTCCCGACGTTCCCGGCCCCGGCCGCAGCATCCAGGCCTCCGGCTTCGCCCCGGAGCCAGGAAGGGAGGGCGAGCAGAATGTCAGCGAGCGTGCCAATAGCAAGGCAGATGACATGCAGATCAAGGAGAAGATTGACCTTGCCAAGATCAAGTCCTTCAAGCTCTACCAGAGCGACTCCGACTTCTTTGATGAGGATGAGAACCCACAGAAAGAGAGCGTGGGATGGCCGAAGGAGCCAGGGTTCTGGAACAAGGTGCGACGTGTGCTGCTGTTTCCGGTCAATCTGACCCTCTACCTCACCATCCCCACACCCCGCATTGCCAAGGAGAAGGAGCCCAACTATCTCCCCCTGATCTTCACTGTGTGCATCATATGGATGGGAATATTCTCGTTCTTCATCACGTGGTGGCTTGTCTCTCTGTCCATGGCATTCAACCTGCCGTTCCTGATCCTGCCCATGTTCGTCCTGCCGGGCGGACTCTTCCTCCGCGACTTCCCCCACTGGATGGAGTTCCGACGGAAAATCGTCAAGCTGCAGAACAAGCAGAAGGCCGAGGAGGAGAAGAACCAGGCCGACCACGAGTCCCACAAGAGCAGCACCATCGGTCCCGGAGAACGCGGTAGCGTCAGGAGTGAGCCGGGCGAACGCAAGGAGCGCATCCCGGAGTTCTACTCGGGACCGATATTCACATTCACGATGGGCACGTCGCTGACATGGCTGATCTACACTCTGATCAACGGCGATATCCTCCTCATCTCAACCAGCATCTATATTCAGCTGCTGCTGCTGATGGCGGTGATCGTGGTGAAGCTGATAGTGTTCGTCATCAGCGGCTTCTCGACACCACACTGGCTGTTCTACTTCCACATCTTCGCCTACGTGGCCTACCTCGTCCTCGTGATCTTCATCGAGCTCTACTTCTAACGCTGTCATTATACCTAACTAATAACTGAGCAGAACCAGAAATATACCAGCGCGCGCTCTCTCCCGCACACTCAACGCACTCGCAGTTACCGAAATCGCGTCTCATAATCATTCATGAATCAACTGTGCCGCACTTACGCCGTCCACGCGAGGTGCTCGAGTACCGACTTGCCAAGCTTGCGTAGCATCTCCTCCAGCACCGTCTTCCACTTCTTTGTGACATCGTTGAAGGGAATGATGCTGTCCGGCGTGACGATGATCGTGTCATTCATGATCCGCGCGATATCCTCTGCCGAAAACCGCATGTCCGCCGCAACCTCCACTCCTGGGTCCGCCAGCCTGCTGTACCCGTTCTTCGCGACTATTGGCCGGGCCTTCTCCAGCGGAACCCATGTGAATGTCTCGGGGCACAGCAGCTCGGAAGGACAGTAATCGCCTTTATAAACGCTCTTGATGCAGTCATGGATGTAGTAGCCAAGGTAGTAGAACTCGAAGGACTTGCTGTACTGTTCCTGAATCCTGCGGATGTATTCAATCTCCCGGAGTGCACCCACGATGCCCATGTTGAGGAACTTGTACTTGGGATCGTAGAAGAAGTACACCGAGCTCAGCACCGTTGGACAGAAGTCGAGGACACCCACCGCGATAACCTTGCCGTCAATCTTGTGCCGCATGTGATAGCTGCCGAAGAACTTAGGCCACACGCCCTGGTCTGATATTTTCTTTGAGTCGTCGCTAATGGGGATGGGGCGTTTCACGTCCTCCTCGTTCCGCGGGTCGTAAAGAGGACTGTTGCAGAGGAAGCGTGTGAAGCCCGAAATCGTCTCGTCGTGCTGGTTGTGAATCTGCGCCTGGTAAGCTTTGTAGGTCTCGAATGCGTCGATCTGCGGGATCGCTGGCACGATTTCCACCGTGTACACGTGCTTTGGACTGGGATTCGTGTTGGGCACGAACCCCTTGAAGTATGCGGAATACTGGAACTGCGGTGCCGCGCCCTTCTTTTCTTCCTCGGGCACAGACTTCTTCTTCTCCTCCGGCTTCTTCTCCTCCGTGGGAACATGCTTCGGCTTGACCTCCTTCCCAGGCTTCCCCTCCTCCTTTGCAGCCAATTCGCGAAGGTTGAACTCCGCCTTGAAGTTTATGTAGCCATTAGGCGTAGACTCTGCGCGGAACTTCAGCTCCTCGCATTGCTTTCCCATCTTCTCCATGATCACCTGCGCCACATCCTTAATCTCAGCTCCAGCCTTCCCTCCGGTTCTCTGCTTGTTAACGTTGAACAGAATTATGGCTGCATTTGTGGAGAGGTCGCCGTATGCCGCGTGCTTCGGCCGGGAAACCTTGACCTTCGGCTTGATGTCCGCGAAAGCAATGCTTTTAGCGAGTCCTAGTCTGCCTTCATCTTTCATGAGCACCTCCAGCATAGCATGCTGAACGAGTTCGTAGATCTGCTGTTCGCACTTATCGAACGTGGGGGAGCCGGAAGACTTCTTCTTCTCGTCCTTCTTGGCTTCGGGCGCGGCCTTTTTGCCCTCAAGCTTGAAGTCGAGCTCGCCGTTGAGGAACCGATTGAACTTGGTCAGCGCCTTCCGCTGCTTCGCCGACAGGCGGAAGTCCTGTGCCCGCAGTCTTATCGTGTAAAGCTGGCAGCACGACCCCTTCAGGTCCGTCTTGTAATAGTAGGTGCCACAACGACGCCAGCCGCGGTTCATGAGGTTCTCGTAGTCGTCGACGCGGGTCTTCCCGGAAGTAAGGCCCCAGGTCTTGTTCCCACCCGACTTGCTGCCGTGACAGTAGCCGCAGTCGCTGGCCTGGGTGTTGAGATGGATGCGGTTCGCGTTGATCTGCGTCTTGTCCTGGATTTCCTTGTCCATTTCCGGTATCTTGCTGTTATCCTCGAGATAATATCTGTTCTAGTGCGAACGGGATTTAAGATTTGCGAGAGGAGTAGGATGCTATCGTAATGTGCGAAGCGAGTTGTTCTATTTTTATCTAGTCCTCCCTGCTCATATTTGTCTCAGCAGATGATAAAAGAATAAATTATAACAATGAACAAAAGAGTTAAGAACAACGACGAGGAGGAGGGAGAAGATGAAGACCAAGGCGAGAACGAAGAAGATGAAGAGGGCGACGTGGAAGAAGAAAACTCGCCTGTGAACCAGAACGGCAAACAGCCGTACCCGATGTACTACCCTCCGCCGATGTACCCGTACCCATATCCGCCTATGCCAATGGGCTACCCGCCCACCGGCTACCCTGCTCCGCCCTACCCGTACCCCGGCGTCGGTGCCAAGAAGAAGAAGTGATTGCTCCGTGCGTTATTCTTTTTTAGGAAGAAGATCGCCGCCAAGGCAGGAACGGGACAGAAGAAGCGAGGACACGTGCCGGCGAAGGCGGAACGCATGAAGCAGCTGGAGAAGTTCAAGGAGGAGCGCGAGCTGCAGGTCAACCTTCATCGGATTATCAAGATCCAGGCGCTGATTCGCGGGGCCATCGTCCGGTTCCACCGCATCCCCCATTTGAAGTACAGTCGCATGGCCGCAAAGCAGGTTGTTGACAAGCTAATCGACAACTACATTGGCGAAACCTACATCCCTGACATCCTGCTCGAAATCGTCACGATGAACAAGGTCAGCGAGGACTTCGGACTCTACTCGCCAGCCACGCAGCTTCTCCTCGAGGTTCGGCAGAGCATCATAGCCGAGGCTGTCCGCGATGAGGTCGAGTCTGTCGCCCGAGAATACATCAACCGTTTCATTGACTAGTATGGCCACAACTCTCACCCACGGGTAGCTACTTGGGACAGAGATTCAAATTGCAGCCGAAGGACACCTTCGACCCGCCGAATATGGTGAAGGCGGACATAATCGATTCGGTGATCCGTCCGCAGGTGAGACAGGTGGTGGGCGAGGCGGTCCGCGAGCTTGCCGAAAGTCTGGTGCGCTCCTCCAAGGCCCTCGTGGTGTTCAACTCTGGCATTCTCCCCGGTGTCGTTCGCTGGGGCATCGCCGAGGCTCTCAAGGGCTGGCTTGCCGAATCCATCTATGAAGACATGGTTGGGACGGTGACAGAAGGGGAGATGGTCATGATGAGTCAGGAGGATATCGACAGGGAATATCAGCGACTCGCGTTGGCAGAGAAGGACCGCGCCTTTGGCGAATACCTGGACAACATGATAATGGAGAGCTGCCTGACGAAGATCAGCCGGGAGTACGAGGCGGAGGAGAACGTGCGGCTCAAGAAGGAGGCACTCAGCAAGCAGAGGCGCGACGCCTTGGCCGAGAAGAAGCGGATCCTTCGTCGCGAGACCCGCGCCAAGGAAGACCAATACATAAAGGAGGAGGAACAGGACCAGTTCAGTCGGGTAAAGGCCCTGATGCTGGCCGAGGGAAAACCGGGGGAGGACAAGAAGACGGTGACAGGAAGCGTGCCGGGAGCCCCAGAGGATCGGCTGGCAGAGGTGCCCCCGCCGGCGGGAGCCACGGAGGAGGCGATAAAGATTTCCGCGCCCAGCGTGCGGGACGACGCCAGCAGGATAATGGACGCTGGCAAGCCGGGCTCCCACGCCAGTCTCCAGGATGCGGTCAAGGACAGAATAAAGCAGATGCAGAGCGACGACGCGCGGATGGAGCCCAAGAATCCGCTCGAAAAGGCTCTAATGAATCTTCACTCGTGACTGCGTGTATTCCTCAGTGTTATACGCTTCATTTACTGCACATTATCGTTTCCGTTATGATGTTAGCTATTATTATTATTGGCATAAGAGAGGACGGACAGGTCATATCTGTGGTAATCGGCCTCAGTATCGTTTATTGCAGGGACAATACACGGTTGAGATGCCCCGCGACAGCAGCTTGATGCATTGAGGACACCGTCTACATTCTCACTGGAATCAAAGGTACCTTCGCAACGGCTTTGCCTGCTCGTGTCCCGGCCGCGTGTTGTACAGTTTCTCCACTCTCTGCTTAATGGCGGCCAGTTCGCCTGCGTCCACTCCAGCGGCTACTAGTTATATAGCCAACTAAAACCCTACGATGTCGGCGACCGAGACGGTCAGGAATGACGATGCGTCTGGCGAAATCCGGCTGCGGGGGAACAATCGGCCTTCTTTCCCTCTTGCCTCGGGCCTCGCTGCGAGTCTTTTTCTCCTCCTCCCGTCTGTTCAAAGGAGCTGCCTTGGGCGTGGCCCGCGTAGCCGACACCCCCAGGAGCGAGGTGTCGCTACGTCTCTGCCTCTGCCGCAGGTCCTTTCGGGCCTGCGCAGCGGGCGAAGCAATTATCGCAGACTTGTTCACACCGGAGCGATTCGCCTTAGCAGATGCGTATTGTCGCCTGACATCCGGTGCCCGGACCGGAAGCTTCTCTGCTGCCATGGAAACGTTTGCTGGAGTCTCTTCCTTCGCGAGCTCCTCCCGTTTTTCGCTGGGAATAAGCTTCCGAAACAGTGCGGTGTTGGCGTCCTGGAGCTGCCTAAACTCGCTCGAAGGCTTTGGGTCCTCCCTGCGCTCGCTGTCGGGGTAGGTAGTGGGCACGCGGGAGCTGTTGTTCTCCGGCATGGACTCGCCGTGCGGACAGTGTGAGCCGGAGCTGAGACATTTCACCGGCGGCACGGGGGCCGGCTGCGGTCTTGGCGCGGACCTATGCTGTTCGCTGCTGTCCAGTTGGCGTTCTAGGAGGAGCTAGGAAATATGCGGGAATGGAGATACCTTCAGACGGAAGATTTCCTCGCGAAGAAGACGGTTCTCCTCTGCCAGCTCGGCTTCTTTTGTGTTCATTGCAGTTAAGTTAAATCAATCTGTTTTACTTTGTTCATATCGAATAAATTTAACGCAATAACTACACGCGTGTGTTTCGATCCGTTCGCCGCTGTTTTATCTGCCACATCTTCATTCAACCTCTGAGGGGTTTTGGGGTGTTGGGGTTTTGG
>QFZN01011678.1_pt1 | contig 21609 bp, 19 predicted proteins | sample 1740101 | NCBI WGS metagenome assembly QFZN01 (sample SAMN09210849, study PRJNA391713) | Ciliate metagenome, whole genome shotgun sequencing project. | isolation source: combination of 50 Heterometopus sp. ciliate cells from an enrichment culture... | host: Heterometopus sp. ...
ACCCCAAAACCCCATGGGCGCACGACATGTGTAACTGCACGTGCAGTCCGATAGCATAATAATCGCTGGCGAGATCTCGCTCTGAGGGAGGGCTATAATGTGAATATATGGGCAGACGAATAGTAACGAAAATTATCAGCGTCAAATGCGCGATGCCTAACAATACTTAACAAAAGGTTAAGAAAAAGGCTATGTAACACCACTAAGGTGCACACTCCTTCTTCGACTGCTCCTCCTCGCAGTCGGCGTCCTCCTCGCTCCCCAGGTACTCGCTCAGTCCCCCGAATATCCGTCCCGCACACCCCCTCGCGGCCTCTTCCTCCTCGTCAAGCTCCGGCTTCAACTCTAGCGCCACGATTTCCTCCAGCACCAGCCCGGTCTCCTCGTTGCCCGAGCCCTGACATCTGTCCCCGCCCTCCTGTGCCTCCAATTCTCCCACAGCGGCGCTCTGCTCAATGACTTCCTGGAGAGCCTGCCAATTTACAGCTGATGAGTCGGTTCTTCGGTGCTTCGCCCGGGTGCGAGCAGCCCCTGAACGTAGCGACTGCTCGTTGGCGCCAACGGAGTGTCGGCCTGCGCACTTTGCTGAGACTGTGTCGTCGTCTGAGTCCTGCTGTGCCGCCGACTCGCTGTGGTGCTCCTCTTCCGTCTCTGCCTCATACGGTGTATCGATGATGTAGTTGACGGAGGTTTCGCTCTCCTGCCGCTGCTGGCTCGCCCTGATCGTCGCCAATACATCTGAGGCCTCATCCTGTCCCTGGACCGAGTCGCGGGTGGAGCCCGAATGGACCAGCGAGGATGACTGTCCCGCCACTGTCGCATTCCTGCTGTCCACTATCTCCGTATATGAGGCGGAACTGTCCTGCTCGTCCTGCTGCTCCTGACCCTGGCCCTGATTCTTCCCGTCCTCCTCACCGATGAGCTTGTGTGATGTTATTATGAGGCTTTCGCACCTGCGCTGGAGCTCCTGCTTGAATAGCTGCTGGGCGGTACTCTTCCTGGAACACTTGCTCGGGGTAGAGGAAGAGTCGCTCACTCCCTTGTGGTGGGCAGTTACGGGCTTCGCGGCGTCCTCTTGGCCCACCGCGGATGGCAGTATGTCTACCACCTGCGGACTGTTGAATTGTTCCTCTTCTTCCTCTGGCAATTCGGCGACCTGCTCGAGCGCGGTGGGCTGGTGACAGACCGCAGGCTTGGCAGCAGGCTCGGCCTTGGCCTCCGTTGATGCCAGGTACTCCGATACCAACTTGTTCATGAGCGCGTTGCGGTCTGGGTCGGCCACAAACTGGGACTCTTCCGGCGGAGCGAGGTCGAAGTCGACGTTCTATGTGAATCGAAGGAGAGACCGTTACGGTTTCGACGGGTGGGGAGCAGTCGGGGAAGGCGAGGGCGGAGTCCGGCACGCTCGGGTCCCACTGGGAGTCCTGATCGTTCGCTTGATTATTCATTATCATTAATGATTAATAACAGGAACGCGAAGCCATAACTTATTTCATTTACTCTTTATTTTGTTTTATAAACTGCAAGCATACTTCGTTCCTGATTAATATGTTTTATTGCTTCGCAGACGTGCATTTACTGACGCCCCAACCAATTTGGCTAGCAGATGCAAATGCACATATACGAATAGTGTGTATATAATAAGATAAAAGCTAACACTGTTGCCATAGTCCAATGACTGACTCTTCCGCGCAATTCACTCGTACTGCTCAAACGTGCTGTTCTTGTGGTCGCCGTTCTCCCAGCACTCAACAGTGTACTTCCACAGCTGCTTCCCGTCCTTGGCCTCCTCTGGCTTGTTGCACTCTTGCGACACTTTGTAGCCGCGACTGTACCCGTCTTCCGGTTTCTTCGCCTTGTTAGTGTAGGTCTTATCGCAGAACTTGCGCACCGGCTTCCCGTTCCCATTGTAGTCCTCGCTCCACTTCTCCAGCCACTCCGCATCGCCTTCCTTCCCCCACTTTTCGCACCTCTTGTAGATGAAGGGCTGGTCCTCCCTCGGCCCCGTCCGTTCCTCGTGCCAACTCTCCTTCCAGTACTTCGAGTCGCCAGTGCCGGCCTTGCTGCCCTCTTTTTCGGCCCACTTCAGTCCTATGATTGTGTATTAGTTGTGTGAATGGTACCCTTTTTATTGTCAAACCAACGCTCGGTCCAGCGGTCGCCGGACTTCCAGTTCTCGCCCACGTTCTCCACGTAGTTGACCTCAGGATTGTCCACAATCTTGCACATCCACTTGTTCCCGTCGCCGGTGCTGTAGCCCCGCTTCTCGGTGTAGCGCTCGTGCGTGGCCACATTTTCGACGAATTTGTCCGCGTGCTCGTACGGCGCGTCCCCCAACCCGCGCCCTATGACCTCTTGCATCTTGTGTCCGAACCCATCATCCTCATATCTCTTAATGCGCTTCCTCTCAGGAGACTCCTCCCAGCGCTCGTGCCAGACCTTCTTGGCGCTGTTCTCGTAATAGTTGTCCCCGTATCGCCTTCCTATGCGGTTGCGAGCAGCAGACTTACCATCGCCGCAGATCACGTATGAAGAGCTGTTCTTTTCCGTGTAGTTATCAGAAGTCCGGGACAGCTCGGACCAGGTCTCGGTCTCAGCCTTTCCCGCGGGGAAGGCCCGCCGTTTTTCGCCCCATTTCTTGACCGAGTCCGGGTCCAGCCGCTGTTCGCTCCACTTCTCTACCCACTTATTGCCCTCCGTCTCCCACCATCTTTCGTGAAAATATTCGGCGCCCTTGTTCCCGTCCTTCTCGCCCCATGCCCGTCGCCCTGGCTTCGTTGTGAACTTCTCCGTATATCCAAAGTCGTCCTGCCCGGAGGTGCGCTTTTCCCACCTCTCGGTCAGCCTCTCCGCGTATCTGTCGCCAAGCGTTCTCCGGTCCTTCTCGTCAATTTCGCCCGTCCAGGTCACCGTCTCCTTCTGCCCATATGTGTAGACCTGGCGCTTGCCGATGCAAATCTTGCAGACGAACTCGCGGAACCGCTCGTGCCGGTTGTCCCGCCAGGCCTCGTTCGCGGTCTCCACCATGCCTTCGCCCAACGCCTTCTCCACCTGCGACTCGCCCCACATATCTCTATTGGGGAGATACTGCCACATCTTGATCATGGCGCGGTGCATCAACAGGTCGTCCTCTTTCCTCCTTATCTCCGCAAACTGCTCGCTCCACATCGTCTGCTTATCGTTAAGATCCTTCCCAACAAGCCAGCCGCGACGCAGCTTGCATTCTGTGGAGTCGCCCTTGGTCACGCCGCCGAGCTCGCAGTCGTCCCAATTTTCTGGAATGAGGTCAATGCCCAGCGACGCATCGGCCACGGACTCCTCGCCCGCGGACGTGAGCAAAACGAAGCAGACGTCGAAGGTCCCCAGCACGTTGGTTCGCCGCGCCCTGATCTTCACCGGCGCGTTGTACTCTTCGATTTCCTCGTAGAGCACGTAGGAGTCGCGTTTTGTTGTCTCGATTATGCGGTCGAGATGCGCATGGACGGGCCTTCGACTGCGGCCCGACTCTGTGACAGCGGCGAGCAGTCGCATTTTCTTGTTTATTATGTCGCGGCCACGGGAACGCAAGAAGTTGTCCCATATCATGTCCATGCCTGGCTCCATAGAGCTGCTATTATTGTGACTTTATGCATATATTTTCGTATTACTTCTGGCTCCTTCCTCCGTTCCTAGTGACCTTGGGCCACTATCGAGAGAGATCAGCGAGCGAACCAATAATATTGAATATCCGTTCGACTCAATTATTTGCCTGGGGTGCAGCATGCTAACAACACGCATATATTATCCCTTATCATCTTATCAGTCTACGACATATTGGTAAACTGCTGGAGGCCTAAATCGTCCTTCTTGATCTCCATGCGTTTGAGGATCTCAACCTTCATGGTGCGCAGGTTCTTCTCGTGGTTGTTGAGTTCTTCCTTGCACCGTCTCGACTACGACAACATGCAAAGCGTTTCCTTACGTAATCGATTATTGACTGCCAAATAAATGCGAGCACCCCGATGGTCACCAGCGCCAGCAGCACCATCATCAGAATAGTCAACGGACTCTGGACGTTTCCGAGGGAGGCCTGGTACGCCACCTTGGCCTGCAAGTTCAGGTTCGTCTACGTCTTTCCCGAGGCGAAGAGTTACGGTGTCCGCCGTGGCCAGCGCAGTGTCCCCGCTGTCCTCCGCATAGACCTTGGGCTGCCGGCAGCTCGCTACGGGTCAGAACAAACTTGTACTGGGAGAGAATAGAAGCGAAATGAGCAGCACCGCCCTTGCGGCCGTGCCAAGTCCGGATTTCATAATTGGGATATATTAATTATAAAGCTAGTAATAATATTCCTTCACTCCCCCGGAACGCAGCCGCGCCTCATACCAAAAGTTGCACAACAATATCGAAGCGAAGGAACACGATAGGACTTTTATGCGGAGTACCGAAATTACGCGCTCGGCTGTGCGGGCGGCGCTGACTTGCTCGCTGCGTCTTCTGCCGCCTATATATCCTTTTTCGCACCGGGTATTATCTCACCTTAAGGGCGCCGGCCTCCTGTTTGAGCTCCTTGACCACGTTTGCCAGCGCCTCGGGGTTCACGCCGTTCTCGCACAAATTCACCAGGATCGACAGCGTCTGTCTGTCCAATCCGCAGTTCAGCAGAAGGGAGATCTCGTAGAGAACTAGCACGGGGGTAAGAAAGATGAACTCACCCTCGAGGGACTCCTTGGCCTCTTCGAAGTCTGATTTTCCGCTCGACATTTTGAATGCAATTTTATGTTCTTGCTTTAATTTAGTTGCACCTTCGGCGGGACCATTTGGCGCGCACTAAATCACCCTCTCTCTCAAGCACCTAACCTGCTCAAGGAGCAGATGAACACCGATATTGTCATTCCAGAATCTATGTAGTGACCTCCATGGGCTGGAGCGACTTGAGCTCTTTCTCTTCGACCTTCTTCTCCCGCTGCACCGCACATAGCCATCTGGTTATCGTCTACACTCGGTAACAACAATCTTAGCAGTACACGACCGAGGAAGTAGACCGCGACGCAAAACACTGCTATTCCTACAAGCACCAGCAGCTTCACCGCCGTATCCTGGTGGGGATCGGCGAAGCTCGCGAAGTACGTGCTCTGCTGCTTATCCTGATGCCGCAAGTTGCTTCTCGCCGCCGCCAACTCCTCACTCCGTGCCGCCGGGTCGATCCGCAGCATCTTTTCTATCCCACCCTGTTGGCCGACCCGCATGTACCTTTCCCTTCCGATCCCTCCTGGTCGCTGTTGTCCTTATTAACATCGATGGTTATGTCAACAAACTGCGGCCTGCCGCCGGGCTCCGGGTCCTTCCTGGTCGCGAAGATGTGCACGGTCTGGTGCGTCGCAGGCCTCCACGAGAACGGGGACGGCGAATGGCCGATCACTGCCCTTCCTCCCTGCATCCGCACTGTCGGCGGCTTGAACATCGCTCCGAACGCCCGCCTCAGTTCCTCGATTCGCTCGGTTAAATTGATCTTGGGATGGAAGCGCGGGACTGAGAGGGACTCGGGGTCGAGGGCCGGGTAGGGCTGGGCCACAAGCGGCTTCCTGATTCGTATCGCCGGCATCGGTTCGGGCACCCTCGGCGCGGTCGTGTTGCTGTTGTCGTCATAGGCAGGAGAAGTGCTAGGAAAATGAACGAGACTGGAAAGTACTCTTCGTCGAGGTCGGCGCGGACGAGGGCTGCGAACAGGACGAGCAAAAGGAGGAGCGAGGATCTTGCCGAGATATTCATTATATTTTCGGACGAGCTTGGTATTTTATTGATATTCTCGTCGATTTTACACATAATTAAGCCGTTCTTGTCCCCGACACAGGATCTGCGCAGATAGAAGCGCATCGGATGGGGCGAATAAACAAATTTAAAAGCGCAAATGGCAGGCCCGGCGGCACACCCCGAAAACGTCAAGGAAAATGAGAAGGAGAACGACAATCCTGGCAACAACAACCCCGAGGCTCCGCCGCACTCCGGCAGCGGCTTCTGCAGGTTCCTCCGGCGGACTCTTGGCTTCGGCATTCTCGGATACGTTTCGGGCTACACGATAAAGAAGGTGGGGAAGTTCGTAATCGTGCTGGTTGGCGGCACTGTTGTGGCGCTGGAGGTGCTAGGATACCACGAATACGTAAGACGGGGATATGACACGGCTGTGGAACATGGACCCTCGGTAGGCGCCACACTGTGGGAAAAGACAAAGCAGTTCCTCGCCTTCACGCTCCACCACGTTCCCGACTACATCGGCTTCTTCGCTGGCCTTACCTATGCTATTCTCTAGCAATTCCTTCGCTTTCTGCTTGTCTCACCCAGGGTTTATGCGGAGTGTGAGATGAATAAAAATTGTCAGGTTAGTAAAGCGCGAGGGTCCGAATTGCAGCTGCAGTAGTTCTTCGCTATATAAGGATTCTGGATGAAAGGCAGCGGGTTGACAATCGGATCGTTCCTCTCCGGGTTGAAACGTTCCGCCATAGCCTTGGCCGCCCTTTCCTTCCGCTCCTCGTAGTCCGCGATACGTCTCTCTGTCCGAGCTGGAGCCGGAGATAACTTCGAGATTTGCGTAGCAGCGTCAGGTAATGTGATGTTCTCAGCGGGAATTCCTCTGCCCGCTTCCTCGTTCAGACTCGCCTATCCTGTTCTGACCGAAAGGTCCGTACATCAATTTCCCGTCTGTTCATCTTGAGCACTTCCGGGGCGAGCCGCCGCTGCTGCCGACTTACCCGCCTTGTCACCACAGCCTGGTAGTCCAGCAGCCCCTTGTACAGTCTCTGCATCTCCCGCTTCTTCTCTCGTTCCGTCCCCGTCTTTCCTGATTCCATCATGGACGCACCTCCGCTTCCCGTCTCTTGGTCGCCCTCCTGGATCTCCGGCATCAGTTGGCTAAGGTAGCGCTTGTATATAACGTCCTGCTTCCTCGTGGCGTCCTCCAGTCTCTATCCCCCTCATAAGCCTCACCCCTCTGATACCTTTTTGTACAGCCGCTCGCCCTCTGTCATGGTCTGTATAATTCCATTCTCACACTTCGCAACGTTTCTACCAGTCCGATAGATGGCCTCCCGCCGCTCCCTGACCTGGTCGTCGTATGATCTTCTGTTCAATTCCTGGATCCGCCGACCCTGCAGTCTTCGCTCCCGTTCTAGCCGGGCGAATTCCTGTCCCTGTCTCCGCACCCGTTCCCGCATCTTCTGCTTCTCATAGTTCGCGGAATCCGAGCTGGCCTTCTTGCCCTCGATTTGCTGCTCCAGAGCCTCACGATATTGTCTCCGTCTAGCCTTCAGCGCGAGCAGCTCCCGGGCCCGTTCTGCCGCCGCCACTCTGGCCCTGTGTCGCATTATCAGCTCCCACTCATCTTCGTCGCCCGACTTCAGCGCGGACTTCCTCCGCAGGTCCGACTTTTTCGGGCCTTGCTCCTCTTCCTCCTCCGCTCTTTTTACGAGAACGCGGATGTTGTTTACGCTCCGCTCTTTGCGAGGGTGAGGGGCCGGGCCCGAAAAAGACTTGTCACGCTTCTGCGGCCCCTTCGGCTCTTCCTCTGCCAAAGTCGTTCCGTTAGCAGTCCTTAATGGGGCACAGCCAGAAACCTGCCCCAGCCCGACGGATATGGCCGGGAGCGACCGTTTTCTTCTGTACGTCGCTGTCTCAGTGGCTTCATCTGGTTCGTTTGTCGGCCGCCGGATCACTGCGCAAACGTGTGCTGGCCTTGGTTCAGATCTGGGCTCCATCGGGGGCGGAGGAGCCTTGACTGGACTTGAGTCCGCCGTTATGTGTCCCGTGGGAGCCGCCGAGACTGAGACTGCGGCCCAGCAAATCGACACGCTGTCCATGTAGTGAAAGTTGCGGTCTGGAAACATCTTCCGCCGCGTGTGCAGCTTGTTGTAAGCGGTTATGGAAGGCAGGCCGTGTCGCACAATAGCATCCTAAAATTAGATTATCGCCACGAAAGTACCATCTGCATTCTCTCCTGCTCGCGATTAGTTTGCTGACTAGCCGAAATATAAAATAAACCCTTCCCTGTTATTTAGCGGAGTTCCATCGTTTTGTCAGCTCGCTCAACCAGCGGAGCGCGCTACACTTCGTCGTGCATTTATTTTATCGTCGCCCGCGCCAGAAATTAATATAGACAGAAATGAAAAAGGACAAATGGCACCAAGAGCGCAAGCACTTCTGCGAGCTATGCAAGACGTGGATGCCGCCCACGAAAGCTGTATTCTCCTCCTCCTCGCTGAATTCCAGAGCATAGCCAGCCACGAGCGGAGCGAAAGGCACCAGGAGAACGTCAAGGTCATGATGAACGGCGGGAGAAGACGGGGCCCGGCATTCGCGGCATCAAATCTGGCGGAATACAACCGCGCCCAGTACCAGATGGTTGAGGCCGTACAGTCTTCGCCTTAGCATCGTGATGACATAGGCTGCCAGACAGAAGTTCAATGCGACCGACATACCCCGTCTCGGCATGGGCGGGCGAGTCTACGGGCTGGATTCCGGCCGGGTCCCACCTCCTCCGGTTGTGAGCGACCCGATTATCCAGGAGCCCGGTATAGTTTTCTGCTATAAATCGCCCTTGTTAGCGTGGTCCTCGCACTTCGACGACGAGGGCAAGGTCTATTACTACAACAGACATACGAAGAAGAGCACGTATAAGAAGCCGCAGAACTTTGATGGCTACGACCCGGCGGCAAACAACCCGCTGCTGTCGGCGCCGGATATCTTCAAGGCAACGCCGTTCTGTAATATCGCCGTGATAACCTGATGCGTGTGTAGACAGCAAGAAGGCGGATACCGACGCCTTGGGAGGATGGTCCGACGTGGCCCCGCAGGAGCAGTTCTTTGAGAGCAAGAAGGTGACAGAAACGGAGGAGGAGCGGAAGCAGCGGGAGGCAGAGAGGGAGCAGTTGAAGAGCGAGATCCTCGGTGTCCACAGTGGTGTGGAGCCCAAGGAGCCGAAGTCTGATCTCCCCAACCTCAAGCTCAGCAAGGAGGTTGAGGCAAAGGAAGAGGCCGCGCCAGAGGAAGGGAAGGGCGAGGAGGATGTGGAGGGTGCGGAGGAAGAGGATGAAGCGGAAGATGTCTCAGAGCCAGAGGAACAGCCGGATGGATCGAAGCGCAAGAAGGTAGAGACCGCGGAGGAGGCGAACCAGTCGCTGCGGGAGAAGACGGAGCGGCTGCGCGAGGTCATGTCCAGACAGACCATCGAGTTTGTCCCCAAGCCTGTCTACACAAGGGTATCGTGCCGAGTCCATCGTATGCTGTAGCCTGAGGACGAGGTCCCAACTGACCCCGCCCAGATGACCTTCAAGAAGCGTGCTATGCCCAAGGGAAAGCGCAAGCAACCTGAGTGCGCCGACGAGGTCGGAAAACAATAAAGCTCACGATTTCGATTCGGTTTGTTGCACCTCGAGCTCGAGTTTCCCACCGAATTCGCGTAGCTTGGCCAGAGCATAATGCATGCACGATTGAATAAAAGATGAGCTCTCACTTCTTTCCGCTGTTTTCGGGCTCGGCCTGCTTGCTGCTCACAAGTTTGCTTATGCTGTCCCGAGGATCGAGGAGAGCGGAAACGACGTTTTCGGAGAAGCTCAGCTTTTCCTCCTCCTTTTTGACGTATTTGTAGCTCGCCCGCGGCGGAACCGGTATCTCCTCTATTTGGCGGGGATAGCACAACGCTGGTTACTGTTCTCGAACCGCCGCGTCATCTCCTCCGTGAAGATCTTCTTGAAGGCCGCGTTGTTGCGGAGTGTGGGGAACGCTCGTACCACGTCCAGCAGACTCGACAGCGATATGTACCCCCAGCTTATGTTCTCCAGAATCTCCGTCATGCTGTTTGCCATGCTCTTATTCTGCTCGACTACGTAAGGTGATAAGGAGGGAACGAATACGCCAGAGACAAAGGGCTGTGAGCGTGTCCTCCTCGGTCTTGGCGTTGAGGAACTTGTGCTTCAGCAGTATCATGAACTGGTTCTTGGTCAGCCTTCCAATCTGGGGATCGTGGTAGAGCCAGTTGAAGTTCCGGCTGATGTACGTCAGTACCCCGGAGTATGTGAATTCGAGCTTGATCGAGATCTCAACCGTCAGTTTCCCGTTTGTTGCAAGCAATTCTTCGGGCTGGACGGTCCGGAGTATAGTCCTCGACTTGGAGGCCGATATGAGCGAAGCCAGCTGGAACGACCCTTCGCCCTTCTCCTCACATTCAACCAGTCTGACAAAGCTGGCCAGCGTCACGATGCAATGTGCAGGAAGACTGCCGTCGCCCTCGTCCTCGGGAACGGCGCCGCCGAAGTGTTTTCCGGAGAGCTCTTTGTCGCGAGGACTGAGCTTTACCACGCTAGCCGAACGACTCTTTGGCCGGTCTTCCCCCATTTCGCCCTTCTCCACCCCCACCGCCCCGGTCGCTCCCATTGCTGGCGGCTGCTTCACTGAACTGTTAAGATCGTCCTTCGGCGGCTTTCCCTGCTTGATCGCAATCGACACCGTTCCGTCCTGCTGCGAACACCATATCGAGAGCTCCCAGTAGCTCCCGAGCACCGAGAACGACCCGCTGTCCTTGTAGAAGTGGCCCTTGAGCCCAGTCAGGTTCCAGGTGAGCGTGGGAGTGGATGTCTCTGCAGTGAAGGCCGCCTTCTCGCGTTCGCACAATCTCTGGGTCTCAAACTCAAGCAGCTCGAACGAATTCTCCATTTGTCTGTATTTAACGAGCATCTCCACGATTGCGCCGTTGTCGGAGTTGACGTTGACCATGAACTTCCGGAAGGCTCTATCCGCCAGCTCCTCAATTATCATGCTCTCCATCTTGTACAGCGCCTGCCCGGCCGCCTTCACCAGGAACGGAATACTCAACGCTGCCACGTTCAGGCATTCCTGGTACAGATTGATCCAGGAGTCGTTGACCTCGCCGCCGGCGTCAGCGGCAAGTGCGGCCGAGCTGATTTTCGCAAACGAGTCCTCCAGGAACACCAGCACGTTGTCCTTGGAGAGAAGGGGGATAATCTTCTCGATGCACAGTTCTTGCAGCGTCGATATCTTAAAGAAGTCCGACAGCCACAGCACACGTTGATAGGTCTTGATATCAAACTCGCCCAACGGCACGTCCTCGGTGTGGTCTAACAGACACCTGAACGAGGAGATCGTGGCCCACTTCGGCAGGATTATCCGTATTTCCTATCCAGAGGAGTCGGTCTAAGCAGCAGGAGTACCTGATCGGGGGTGAACTGGGAAACGAGCTGGGCGAAATAGGGCGATCTGCTGCTGATGCGGTCGGCGTCCCCGATTTGTTCCACATCTTCGACCACGAAGACCACCTTCCTGGCCGGCTCCTTCCGTTCTGAGTCCATTTCTTGTCTCACGGTTTGCTTATTTAAATCAAGGTTTATTCCGCATTGATGGAAACTCGTTTTGCGTGATGATGCATACATCGCACGTAACGAGCATATCCTGTCGTGCTTAATGACAACATAGTGACTTACCAGTAGGGGCACCAGCCAATGTAGCACTGCGCCAAGTTCTCGTCCGACGTCGCCTGCTTAATGAGCTTGTCAACCTGCGTCTGGACATCGAGCGGGTAGGTCGAATTGAACTCTTTGCCGTTGAGCTTGTTCTTGATCCTGTCCATCACGAACTGCGTCGCCTGGTTCAGCTTCTCCGCTGGGGCCGCATCACCTATTCTCTGTCAGGTAGTCTCCCGTACCTTCGGGACCCATCATTCGCATGAAGTCTTTCTCGCGATCGTCGATCTTGCGCTTCTCGTCGCTCTGGTCCTTGCTCACCTTGTAGTGTTCCAGCGGATTTTCGCGGGGAGCCGAGGCCGACTCAACCTTCTGTAGCTTCGCCTGCTTCGGCAGCGTTGGGGCCAGAAGACGGAAACTGATGAGCGGGTCGTACACGAAGGCCTCCAGTATGGCCAATAGCGAGTCCTTGTTGTCCCTGAGCACGCGCATGCTGTTTTCGCAGGTGGTGCGGTAGTTGCCCTCTATTCCAGACACCTCCATGGCCTTGATGAGCATGCGAGTGAGACGGAAGGGGACCTTCTCTGGGAACTTTTCGCGGCGCATCGCCGATTCGAAGCAGTCGCCGAAGTCGATGTGCACTATCTTTCCCGAGTATCTGTCCAGCATCAAATTGCTGGGATGTCTGTCGCCTAGACCGAGGATGTACCCGACCATGCACATCACCGCATGGCTGCGCGTGTAGTTGGTCCTGCGCTCCAGCCAGACCTCCGAGTTTTTGCTCTTCAGCCACAGCACCTTGTACAGGTCCTGTCCAAACGTGTGGTCCATCGCATGCCGGAAAATCTCCACCTTGTTCACCAAACAGCACACCTCAAAGTTGTCGCACATCGACTTCATCAACTTATACTCGATGTTCGGTATTATCTTGTATGTATCCCTGTACTCCTTGATGAGCCCGTGAAGGGTGTCGCAGTTGGGAACCCATCCGATTATGCCGGCATTGGCGCTCATGGGGATGACCACATATCGTCGTATGCTCAGGTCCTTCCGCTGGGTGTGCGGGTCGGTCGACAGCAGCGTATTAACCAACCCGAAGAGCTGCATCACGCGCTCGTCCTGACGATTGTCCTCGTGTCCCTTTAGCAAGAAGAGATACTCACGCCCGTCGCTGCCGCGCATGGTGAGCTTGCGGGGGTGCTGCTTGGAGGGCAGGACGCTCAGCACTGGGTTGAATCCTGCGATTGTGGTGAACTTCGCTCCGCCCGGCTTGAACAGTCCCGGCACCACAATGTTCAGATCAATTAGTGTTAGCAGCTTCGGCGAGACGTTGCACAGTTCGAGACTCTTCATCTCCGACACCTTATCGTACACCGCCTTGTATATCGAGTAGTATATTTCCCATGCCTGGTTGAGGTCGAGCTCGTTCTTCGACTCCATGAACCTCTTCAGCCACGCCTCCGCCTGCTTCAGACTGCTGCCGTAGGTCTGGTGGAAGGCGATCTCGTTCATAGTTTCTGGGGGAGTGGCCATCTTATCGTGCAACTCCATCAGGACCTTCACGGCCTCCGTCACGTTGTCTGTCGAGTAGCATATTCTTGTTGCCTCCTCTATGGTCTCGTACCACTGTTCGGTGAGAAGAATGGCCGACCTTATCAACTCATTGCACACCTGCAGTGCCTGGGTCATCAGCAAGGCACTGTGTTCCATCATGCTGTTCTTGAGGTGTTCCGCACACTTCCTTCGCTCGGGCGAGTGCATGCGCAGCATCATGCAGAGAGGATATAGCAGCGCCTGCGGCTCGTGGCGGCCAATCTTGTCCAGAAGGTCGAACATCATAATCCGGATTGTCTGGTTCTTGATATCGATGCGGGCAAGAATCTGGGGGAGGACGGCCAACCACGAGGTCACGTCGATTTTCTCGAAACTTTCGCGGATCAGTTTCTCCTGTTCCGTCTGGTCACCATAGGCGAACCACAGCTTGATGAGACGAAGGAGGTTCTGAAGGGTTTTCGTTATGTCGTTGCCGCCGAGGGAAATGGCGTGGACGAAGCCGTTGATCGCCGCCACACAGTGCTGCTGGATCCGCGCCGGGCTCTGTATTGACTTTTTCTTCATGTCCTCAAACATGTAGAGGGCGCCGTAGTTCATGAGGCCGAAGGCGTTCCAGGCCTTGTAGTACTGCGGATTGAGCTGGGTGGATTTGTGGAAACTGAAGATGACCGAGTCGATCATCTTGTCGGCGAGGATGGTCAGCTGGTTCTTTTCCCACATGCCGAGCTTGAGGAAGCAGCGGGCCTTGAGCTTGTCGTCGACTCCGGGCTGGTCGTTGGAGAGGTTGGCCTTGAGCTGCTCGTAAACCTCGCGCTGGTTCCCGTGGTCAAACGAGCACTTCATGTTTGCGAAGTCAACCTTGGCGATGTCGTTAACTCTCGACGTGCTGAGTTCGCTGCGGAGCGACTCGAGGACCCGCTTGCACTGGGCATATCGTCCGTTCTTCCGACACAGGTTCGCGTACTTGATATACAGATCCACGTCGTCAGTGCGGTCCTTCACCAACGACCTTATGGTCAGTATCTTCTGCCAGATGTCGATGTCCTTCTGCATGTGGTTCTGCCGAACCTTCCACAGACTCTCCAGCCGCTTCTGTCTCGCCGGGTTCGACTCCGACTGCTTGTAGGTGATGATCTCCTCGAGCTCCTTGAGGTGCTGCAGCTCGATGATGAGCGAATATGCTCGCGAGTAGCTCTCGTTCAGCAGCGAAGTTATCTTGCCGTCGAGGACCTCGCGCGCCTTGTCGATCGTGGTGAGGGCCTCTGTGTATTGATTGTTGTGGATACAGATGACAGACTCGTAGAACAGACTTTCGTAGCTGCCGGACTCGATGCCCTTGTTGTACTCCTCTAGATCTTCCCACCTGCCCAGGTTCCAGGCGGCCGCGGCTGCCATCTCGGCTATCTTTGGCTTCAGTGCGTGGAGGTCGATTCCGCCGGTCTCGCCCTCTCCCGTAAGAGCGAGCACAGGACTGGATGAAGATGGGCTAGACAGCAGAGGGAGATTTCCGGAAGACGTCGGACTCATCGGCACGGCTGGCCTCGGGGCGATCGACTGGCTCCAGATTTCCTGCGCAGTTTTCTCCAGAGCCTCCCAGTCGCTGAGGGCACGCTGGCACTGCATCTGGCCGATGAGCGCGTCCTCGGCCTTGGGACTCCGCATCAGCTTCGCCTGGTACGATCTCAGTGCGTCTTCCCAACGGTGGAGCTTCTGGTACCACTCCTCCTTCATGTCGATGCTGAGGTTCTTCTGGGCGTAGATCAGGATGCCGTTGGCGGCCTCGGGCTGCTGCAGGCCGTAGTTGATCGAGATCAACGACTCAATCACGTTCTGCGGATTGCTCTCGAACTCGATCTCCCGATAATACAGTGCCTTGGCCAAGGCGTTGCACTTCTCGGCCAGACAGCTCAGCCCCGAGGTGAGTATCGGCAGCGAGTTCTCCTCGTGCTCCATGAATTCTGCCAGATTAAGAATGGTCTGATGGATTATGATGGGCGCAGTGGCGCTCTCGATGGCCCGGTACAGGTTTGATATTATATATTCCTTCTGACGATCGTTGAGGATCTTCCAGGAGCTGGCGAAGGCCATGTTGTACAGCTCGCTGGCTATGGGGTCGTACACCTGCGCCAAAGAGCTGCATGCGTACAGCACCGGCGAAGGACTCTGCTTCAGCAGCTCTATTGACGTCTTCTTCAGCCACTCCACCCAGTCTTCCTTGATGAAACACTTGCCTGAATCGAACTCTTTTATCAGTGCCGAGAGGTCGGTCTTCTGTTCGCGCGTCTTCACCTGCTTGGGAGCAGGGACGGAAGAGAGGGCGGAGGATTGCTTGGCGTCGGAGGCGGGGTGCTCGTCTTCCAGCATCTGGTCCACGATGCTGCGGTGGAGGAACTTACTGGATGACCCGATGAAATTGGACCGCACGAACCCGTTCTTGATAACCGAGTGGTAGATAGCCGGAACGTATATCGCGAACTCTATGTTCAGTGTCGACATCATCTGTGTCAGGATAGAGAGGATGTTCACGCCGTAGTCGCCGTATGTGGAAAGTTCCAGCATCTTCACCAAGGGGTAGACGACCATGGCCAGGTAGTCCTTGAAGTGGGGGCAGCCGATCACGCTCTTGATGACAGCAAGGGCGGCGTTCTTGAACTCGAGATCCGCATATTCGGCCTCGCGGGCACAGCAGATGGAGATCATGACGGGCAGCGTGAGGTGCAAGTACTCGTCCAGCAGCTCGCCGAACTCCCTCAGCGTGGCCAGCGCCCGACCCACCTGGTCTTTTGCGCCCGCCGTGTAGTTGTGCACTATCACTAGCAGCTTGGGAAGGATGATGCTGAGCTCGTTCTTGAAGACATTGCGGGCACAGCGACTGAGGGTCTCAATGAGCTCGAGGACTTTGAGCGGCGGGCTGCGGTCGTCCAGGAACTGGTATATCACCTCGAAAATGGCCGGACAGAACTCCTCTATGTTCTCTCCCACGTTGCTGACTATCTCCGACAGGAAGTCGAACAGTGCCGATGTCATCGTCGTGTCCTTTGCCTTAATGAGGTTCAGAATTGGCGGGATGATGATCGGGAGGAAGGGCACGCAGTCTGTGGTAAGGCTCTTCAGAATGAACTTCGACGCCTGCAACACGATCTCGTGGTGGTCCTTCAGGTTCGGTATTAGCAGCACCCGCATCAGCGCCTTTATCGCGACCGTCGGATAGAACGTCTCATTCAGCTGTCCTATGTTCTCTGCCTTCGTCGTGCTCTGAAGATAGGCGGCGATGCGCTCTTTGTTTTCTTGCTCGCGGTCGACACGTTCGTCGGTGCCCTTGGCGCCGCGGACAGGCTGGTGGTCGTGTCCCGCCCTTCGACTCTCGTTCAGCATTTCCTCATAGAGCCAGTAGCAGCCCTCGTACATGTCGCTGTCGCTGGCCTCCGACATGCTGGTGTAAAGGTTGATCTGGCGCATCTTGTACGGGTCCAGCGCGCCTATTGCCCCCATGAGTCTGAGCACGGCGTTGCGAAGAGTGGGCGAGGTCTCCTGAAGGATCATCTGGCGGAGGAGGCCAGACAGCTGCGGGTAGTGCACGTACGGGTATATCGCATAGTCTACACTTTGGTTACTGCAAGGAAACCTACTTGTACTTTCGACGATGTGTGTGAGCGCGTTGACCGCGATCTCCCGCTTCGACGTGTTGCTCTGATCCCGCAGGTTCTCTATTATCAGAGGAACGACCTCCTTAAGTTTAGGCTTCATCATGTCGCCGCCGACCTCGGAGAGCTGGCCGACTGCAGAGAGGACGGAAGGGACGAGCGTAGTATATGTGGAGTCGCGCAGTTTTGGTATGAGCGAGTCCAGGATGGCCTCCGTGTATGACTCGCACATCTGTCCGCTGTACTTCATCAGAAGGGTGAGCATCTTCGCGGCCTCCTCCTTCTCCTTTATGTTCGCCGCATATTCCAGCTGTGACAGCAGCTGCACCAGCTGGTTCCTCAGATACGGCAAAATCACCGATGGGTTCTGTTCCGCAATCCGCCCTAAAATGATGATGGCCTGCTGGCGGACCTCTACCGCGCTGTTCTGTACACACTGGAAGAGGAGCTTGAGGTTGGTCTTGTGGGCGAGGAGGTGATCGAAACGCTTGTTGAGGTACTTGAGCATCTTTGTGCGAATCTTGTCGTCCGGGTCGGTGATGCTGACGATGAGGAAACGCTCGATGATCTCATTAACGCGATCCACGTTTCCGCTGTGGGTCGCCCTGCTGTCCCGAACGTATAGGGAGCAGCCCGTCTTGATCGCCGACTTTCGTATCTTCGGGTCCTCGTCGTCTAGGTAGTTCAGGACGTGCTCGTGGACGAACTGGGCCAGACACTCGGAGAACTCGCTGAAGTCGAAGTCGGAGAGAGTCTTCAGCGCGAGGATGATCATGTTGATGCGGGCTTCCTTGGACATGGCTCCGGCCGCCCCGCTCGCCTGCACCGCCTCTATGACTTTCTGCGAGTATTTCTTGAGTGCCTCCTTGTCCAGATAGACCTGCTGCGGCTGTTTGATCGCCTGGGCAGCCTTCTCCTCCTCAACTTGCTCACGGAAGGTCCCAGTCGAAGCCTTGCGGGGTCCCTCAGACTTGAGCCCCTCCTTGAACTCCTCCTTAGAGCTTTTGCGACTGCCGTTCTGATCCTTCATTGGCGTCGACTGCTTCCTCGTCTTCATGTCCGTCCCCGGCGGGGCCAGTTCGATCATGCTCTGGGCGTGAGGGAAGGGGTCCTTGGAGACAGGATTGAGCTTGAGCTTCATCAGGTACGCCGAAAAGTTGAACGATTTCTGCGTCAGCAGCACCGATATCGCACTTAGGAGTCTGACCTGAATGGATATGGCGAAACTGCGGTCGGTCCCAGGGATGGCCATAATCTGCCGAAGCGCACTGATCAGCTTCTCGTTGAGCCCAATGTAGAACATGCCGTCAAGGAATGCGTCGATGGGCACCGTCGATATGAAGTCCATTCCGTAGTTTCCCATGGACATCTCCACGCAGTCTAGAACCTCTGGGCAGAACATGCGCTTGTTGTTTATAACTTCGTCGGCCATCAGCTTGAAAATTACTTTGATGTAGGAAAGGAGCTTCTCGCGGGGGAGGATCTTGCAGAGCTGGCCAAGGGCAACGAAGCCAGCCCCGCGGTCCTTGACCGCCTTCTTGGTGATGAACTCGAGTATGAATGTGATAGATTCCTTCATGCACTTGCCGATGAAGGTGGGGATCGAGAAGGCCGCCAGCTGCGGGATCAGCACCAGCACCTGCTTCTTTATTACGACGCTCTTGTGTTCCCTGCAACGCATGACACTGTCGCAGATCTCACCATATTGCTCCATTTGCAGGTCCTGCTTAGAGTGAAAGAGAAGCGCCTCGACGATGAGCAGGGCGGCATGGAGTGTGACCACGTCGCCAGAGTTGAAGTCTGTCTTTGCCCTCTGGTATATCTGAAGAAACAGCTCTTTCCTTGTGGCCTCCTCACGATTGGCGATGAGCTTGAGGAAGGCCTGAATAAGCCCGAAGCCGGCCTCGCACACGCGCTGGTCCTTGATCGACGCCAACATATCTTTGATGCACTCTTTGTTCGCCGTAATGCTCGTGAACGTGACCACAGGTGCGTACATGCAGAACTCCTTGAGGACAAGGACAGATGCAAGTTTCTGGTGGCCGGCGCCCTCGGTAGACTTGAGCCAGCCGATGGCGCCCTTGACCAGGTTCTCGACCACCTCGGTGTTGTGGGGGCCGCCCAGCTTCGTCAGTGCGCCCACACACTCCGCGGCCTTCACGATAATCTCTGTGTCGCTGGAGGAGAGCTGCTGGAAGACCAGCGGCAGGTACCGCTGCACGAATGGCAGTGTCTTCGCCTCTCCAATCGCGTTTGAAATCCGATTAATGGCCTGGAAGACGCCGAGGAGCTCGTGCTTCTCGGTACTCTTTACTGGCTCGAGGAGACGGAAGAAAACCTCGTCACTGAGTTCGCGGTGGGCCTCCATGAAGGCCTGGAGAGACTTGGCGCTGGAGGTCTGCATCGTGGGATTGCGTGACTTCAGGTCCACCAGTATCTTGTCCAGCTCTTGCGTAACCTTCGACATTTGCATGCTTTTGTTCGATGGGCTAAAATCTTCTTCTTTATATGTGAATATATATGCTATCTGATTATATAATGCTATTTTCCGATCAAGCGAGGTTGTTCTTGGCTTCGACTACGGCGGCCGCGTCACTGCTTTTCGCGCCCCGAGAGCCCGGCCGATCAGAATCTATGAAATGCGAATTTCTACAATCCGTATGGGCTTTAAATCCACGTTGTAATTTTCATAATATATATATATCGCAATCCTTCCTATGGCTTACCAGCAATTCGTTCGTATGGGCAGCAACACTTCTAACCTTTCCATTATTAGCCATGAAACTAGTGCACCAGGACAACGGCAATGTGGAGACTTTCGAGCCGCTCGAGGCCTGGCGCGACCGCTTCTCTTATTCGGATGTAAAGGGCTATGCGATGATTCCGCGTAGGATGCGCAGAAGAACTTCGGGGCGCTGCGCAGCAGGGACTACGTTGCGGTCAGGGCGATTCGCAGTATGCAGCCACGGTGTCTGATTGGGTTTGAGTAGGGGACGGCGACGGCTACTACCGAGCCGCGATCTATCTGTACCTGGAACGAGTGGTGTGTCGGGGGAAGATCGGAAGTCTGCTAGCTGCGTAACTAAATTCATGATAAAAATGGCAGAATAGAAAAGCGGGATGATGACTTCGACATCTCCGAGGAGCCGGACAGTGTCCGCGAATGTCTCGTGACCTACCTGAAGCAGCTGGCTGATATGCCGGAGAAGGGCGCAGCGCTGGAACTGCTATTCCTGATGGTGTATCAGAGCCAAGACTTTGATAAGGTATTTGTCCGAGGGTTGAAGATATAGGCGATCGTAAGGCTGCTGCGCAGGATGACGTACAACTTCTATCAACGGAACAAGGAAACCGAGATCACAGAGGGCAAACAACTGAAACAGCTGATATTGACGAACCTATCCTTCGATGAATACCCAATGAACGTGATTCTGGCGAAGGACATTGCGCCGACCTTGGCAGTGTTCTACTGCGTCTCGAGAGCACTGAGGATGGACATAGAAGTGGTTGAGTACGGCTCCGAGGTTCGTCTCGCCTCATAATGCACTGATAGGGATTAACTGTCACCAGGTTCCCATCAGGAAAGACGACTGGGTCCGAGCTGCACTTCGGCGGGGATGAAACTATATCGCTGTTGCTACACGTGGAAGCATACGACGGGCTGTACACCGCAGAGGACGTGAGGACCCACAAGGAAATCGCGGAATACGACGCAGGCTTCAGAGGACTCTTTGCGGTCCAACAGAGTGTGTATGACAAATCTGCAGTCTTCGGCCCAGGAAAGCCTCTGGGGCCGCAGCCGCAGCCGCAGCCGCAGCCGAAGCCGAAGCCGATCCCGATCCCTCAGCCAGGTCTGATGGAACGAGCCATTGCGGCGATAGCATCCAGCCCAAAAGAGGAGACCAAGGCTAAAATGCCACATCTTCCAGCAGGCGCAGTTTGTCCTCGTCCTCGTACTCCTTCTCCGCCCCCTCAGAAGATCAACAAGCCAAGGTGCGCAATATGCAAAATGACAATATCATCGAGCAAGTTGGAATACACGCATTGTGAGGCCCGGGGAAGCGTCCATCGCAGTTGCATACAAAGCGAGGTCGTCACCAATGGAGGCGGTAATTCAGCGCAGTTCAAGGTAGGACAGCACACTGGATCTGCGAAGTTTGCGGCGAGGGACTCACTGAAGACGATATCACGGAGCTAATACCTGACCAGAGCAGATTGGAGCAAACATTGCAGACGGCCCCATCCTGCCACTTGCTTCAGGCCATGGAATATCTCGGCATCGATGAGCCAGACCCAGCCAAGTTCGCTTCTGGAGTGAAGACTCGAATTTTAAGTCTGCGGCCCGTTTATCGCAACGGCGGTAAGCACTGGGCTATATTTTGTAGCAGAACTGCGACTACATAGATGGGATGCAGGACAGATGGCTGAAGAGCTCGACTTCCAGAAGGTGTGCAGCGGTTCCAGTGTGGAGAATATGCAGTCTTATTGCGCGCTCTTCTGCCGCTACTGCTTGCGGCCGATACAGAATCAGCAGTTCATGAATAAGTGCGGTCACTACAGATGCTCAAAGTGCAAGATGTTCGAAGGCTCGGAATGCACCTTCTGCACGCAGAGGGTCAAGGCTGCGAGTCGCAAAAGGGATCAGGAGAAGGAGGATGACGAATACGTAAAAAAGTTGCTAGCGGAAGACAAGAAAACGCAGAAGCAGATAGACAAGGATTTTCGCATCGCAAAGAATCTTAATAAGAAACAAAAATCTCACGGGTAAGTATCAATGATACTAATTATTCGCTTTAGAATGTTAGATGACATCTGGGAAAATTTACGTCAATATTATGTTAACAGTCACCCGTTCTTACCTGATTCTCTGTGATATAATCATTATGTCTCTAAGTGCACTGTTGACAATTTAATCCTACGCCGGATAGAGACGGCTCTTACTGCTGTTATCCCACGGGGTTTTGGGG
>QFZN01011785.1_pt1 | contig 21474 bp, 18 predicted proteins | sample 1740101 | NCBI WGS metagenome assembly QFZN01 (sample SAMN09210849, study PRJNA391713) | Ciliate metagenome, whole genome shotgun sequencing project. | isolation source: combination of 50 Heterometopus sp. ciliate cells from an enrichment culture... | host: Heterometopus sp. ...
CATATGATGCGTGTCTGTATCTGTATGCAATGAAATAGTAATAACGCGCGTTTTTGCTGTATTGCGTTGCATTGGGATAAACCTTTTTAAATTGCTCCATCGCCTTGTCCGCAATACCCAGAAGTGCTGCGAACGTAAGGTAATCCTGCCATATAACGCTTTCGGCAATTGTCCTTTCGCCGATTAGCGAAAACTCAAGCAGATATTTTTTAAATCCCATAATGTTTTGGAGAAGTTCTGTTCCTTGTGTCGAAAGACCCAGAGGCTTTGCCTGTTTTGAGGTGTCATATGAGTCCATTTGCACTAGCGCATTTTTTCCGTACTGCTTTGCGTCTTCTATTATCTTTGTTATGACTTTGCAATGCTTCTGGCAGTATTATTCCAGCTCCCGCTCCTGTAAAATCTGGTCACTGCCGCTTGAAGCTATCAGCAAATCGTAGAGCATGCCAGCCGCAAAACCATCGGGCTCAGGAGGATGAACAAGTCTCAGGGATATGCTCTCTTTTTCCTTGACCGAATAATCCTACGGCTTTTTCGGTCAAGGGCTCAAGGCAGCCTGCATTTATAAGCTTTAAAAATGCGGCACCGATGATGTTCCCGTCATCACTCGCCGGACTAAACTCATCTGCCAAAACATAGGTTGCTTCTATATTTCCTGAAATAGGTGCTTCCCTGAAATAACCGGCATTATTGTAGAGATCGCGTAACTTCTTCTTCCTGCTTCGAAGCACGAAAATGGCAATAATAGCCACAATGGGAAGTGCCATGATAAGCAGTCCGAAAATCACATCGAATTGGCCGGATTCTTCCTCCGGCGATGCAGCAGAGCTATCATTCTCGGAAACGTTATGATCGTAATCGCTGTCCTCAAATGCCTTTGCTTTTACTGTCTCAAAAGATCCATCCACCGATCTTGCAGGTGTAATCAATCCTTTGTTAAGTTGCAGCATAATTATTACGCTGTCTGTATCGGAGGAAAGGGCCTTTTCTGTATAAGCGACAACGCGCCCATTCTGAAACTCAATTTTTCCCCCAAAGCCAAAGAACCATATTGCTCAGTTGTTCTCGTTTAGTGTTGTACCGTCTTGCATTGTGATTTTCACTGTCACGTCTGTGGGCAAGGTTCCCATTCCAGAGTTGATAAACTGAAAATTGAAACCATCAAAATCCGTATATCCGCCAACAAGCTTATCAATTTTGTACTCAACGGCATAGCGTCTTTGCCCGTATTTGCTGATTCCCCAGCAAAGCTCATAGCCCTTATCGGTTTTTACTATGCCGCATTTGCCCGCTTTTTCTTCAAATCCGGCATTGATATTCCAATCCTTTGTGAATGTATAAGGCCCGTTTTTATCGGAAACCATAAAATTCGAAATGCTCATTTTTCCCAAATTCTCGATTGGGATATAGCATTCGGAACCTTCACTAAAATTGCAGTTCCATGTTTGAGCGATATAAGCCGAGCCATCGTTAAAAATGCCGACATCGGCATTTATGTCGGACACGTTGTTTGCTGCGAAGGCGGCTTGACTCATTATTGAGGTGAATATAAACAGACAAAATATTATGCAGTAGATTTTTTTATCATAGACTACCTCTGTTTCATGCCATTACTTATTTCATGCTCGGCATATTTGCCTTTTCAGCCACCGCATCTAAATAAGTACGCTGTGAAAAGCCTAGAACACCTGCAATCATTGACGCCGGGAACATTCTAATAGCCCGATTTAGCCTTGTTACACAATCGTTGTAAATCAATCTGCTGGTGCGCACCATGTTTTCATACTGATTAACCGCATCAATTGCTTTGATGTATGTGCCGTCCGCCTTTAGTTCAGGATAGCTTTCTGCCACCGCCACAATTTTGCCCAGGGCCTCCGCAATGATATTTTCCTGTTTTTTTACATCATCAGGCGAAGAGTCCTTTGTAATCGAACGTCTTTCCTTAACGGTTTCTGTTATTGCTTTGTATTCGTACGCAGCATAGCCTTTTGTTAAATCCAAAAGTGAAGTTAACGCATCCCATCGTGATGACAGTTGAACACCGATTTGTGACATTGCATTATTGATGTTTTCGTCCAATGCCACGAAGGAACGCTGCGCTGAAATCGTCCAAAAAACGAGCATTGCAACAATTGCTACGAGAACAACAATATAAGACATAGGTTTTCCTCCATTATCATTTAGAAAAATGAGCTGACCTGTAAGGCAAACCCTATTCTCGTTAGACGAAAGGATATGCAGCCCCAAGGACAACTCATTTTTGCTTTTTTTATTTTATTTACTGTTTATTTAGTTAAGTAAGACACAATTTATCTCTAATTTCTTTTGGATTTACTTTGCAGCAGGGATCGTAATGCTGTCAATACATGCCTGCAGGTTGTTTGCAAGTGAGCTATCTTTGTTATCGGTTCCATAAGTGAAGTTAGCGATATAATCTGTAGTGCCGTCAGTAAGCATAACAAATGCCATTGTAAGCGGTTTTCCCTTAGGCGACGTTAAAGTCATGATAGCCTCAAGAGCTTCGCTTCCATTGATGGTTAATCCGTTTTTAAAGCTTGTAATTGCGATATCGGGATTGCTTGTCTTAAATGTTGCAAGGACATTTTCTTCGGTGTAGCTGGAAAGAGCTACATCCCCAACCGCTGCTACTCCAAACCCCGCATTATCTCCGGTATCGGAATTGATGTAGGAAGCCTTGCCCTGGACTGTCTGAAGAACCAAGTCGCTGGGAAGCTTAAGTGTAATGCCCTGCTCGGTGGTAACATCGACCAAGCTTGCCTCTTTACTGGCCCCTCCGCAGGCTACAAGTGCAAATAACATAAGCATTGCTAAAGTAAGTGAAAGTATTTTTTTCATAATTAACATCCTCCTCTTTTCTTTGATATCACTATCATTATTGTCAGTATACCAAATTTATGCACGGGAAAATATTAATTGCATGAAACGACTGTTTTTCGGCACGAAATGGCTTTATCTGATATTGGACTGCGCTGAAAAAAGGTCATAGGGTACTGTAAAGTCATCTGCATAGAAAACTCTTGTTTTTAACAGCTTTGCCGCCCTGATTCTTTCTTTTGTATGCAACAGGGCTGAGATATTCCAAGAATGAATGCATACGTTTCCGGTTGTAAAACAGCTCTACATACGAGATAATATCTTGCCTAGCTTCTTCCATTGTAATATATTGCCTCCGGTAGACACACTCTTTTTTCAATGTTGCAAAAAAGCTCTCCATGAAGGAATTGCCGTATGGACATCCCGGTCGACTCATGCTACGGACTATTCCGTATTGTTCCAACATTTTCCGCTATCCCTGGCTACTGTACTGGCAGCCTCGGTCGCTATGAAACACCAGGCCACTAAGGTTTTCCCGTCCCTTATCGCATTACCAAGTGCATGTTTTACAAGCGCGGTGTCAATCTGTTTGCTGATGGCATAGCCAATAACCTCTAGGTTATACAGGCCAATCACCGCAGCAAGATACACCCAGCCAAACGTGGATTTTATATATGTAATGTCGCCTACCCAAACTTTATCGGGCTTTTCTGTTCTGAAGTTTAGTTTTAATAGATTCGGGCTAAACTGCCCAGATTGTTTTCCATTGTGATACGGCCTATACTTCGTGCTGGTTTCAGGATAAAAGCCATTTTCCCGCATCATTTTTCGAACGCGATACACGCTGATTTCAGTGCCTGCCTGCGCCAACGCTCTCTGCATTTTCCTGTAACCGCATGTCTTTCTGCTCTCTGAAAACAGCGCTTCTGTCTTCATCACCAACAGTTTTCTTGCCAGCAGCATTTCTGCTGGCGTTCCTGTACTCTACGCCACCTGTAATAATTGTGTTCTTTAACCCCAAGGGCACTGCACATCTTCCGCACTGAGAACTGGCGGCGATGCTCATCTATTGCTTCATATTTCATTCTTGTGCTTGCATGAAGATGTGCAGGGATTATTTTAGGATTTCTAGCTTCTCTTTCTCTTCAGCCAATCGCCGATCCCGCTGCGCGAGTTCAAGATTTTTAGCTTTTAAGGCGGTCTCTAATTCTTTTACTCGATATTTCAGCTCTGGCGCAGATTGTGGTGGCTTTCTCGCCTGACCTTTTTTCTCCGAATAGCTAGGCAGGTTATATTTTCTCCGATAGTCTCGAACCAGGCGGCAGACGGTATTCGTGTCAATTCCCAGTTCCTCAGCCATACTGGTTGCTGATTTGTGGTTTTCGATGATATAGGCCACTGTCTGTTCCCTCATCTCCGTGGTGTACTTTGTGTTATTGCTTGGTACATAATTCAGTTTCCTTACTTTCTGAATTCCTGTGCATATACTCTAACATGCCCACTATCACTTTTTCGATGCAGTCCAATCTCAGACTATATCTTATTTGAATTCATATGGAACGTTGCACATATTTGTAACAAGTTATTGGCGTATTTTGACCGATTGTTAAAAGTTTGTCATCTCATCCTTGTTTTCAGTCTTCATGCATTGACAAAGAATGTCGGCAAGTGTAAAATTCAAATAGTTAATTAATTAACATTATTTTGTTAAGTATATCGAGAGAATTCTGCAATTGCACTTTTTTATTGCACCTTCTTTTGAAATAGAAAAACAGGAGGTTTTGTTATGGCGAGATTTACTCTTCCCAGAGATCTTTATCACGGAAAAGGCGCGCTGGAAGCCTTGAAAACTTTTGAGGGCAAAAGGGCAGTGCTCTGCGTCGGCGGAGGCAGCATGAAGAAGTTCGGATTTTTGGACAGAGCCGTATCATATCTTAATGACGCGGGTATTTCGGTTCAGATAATTGACGGCATAGAGCCAGACCCCTCAGTTGAAACCGTTTTGAAGGGTGCCGAGGCTATGATTAGGTTCGAGCCCGATTGGATTATCGCAATGGGAGGAGGTTCCCCTATAGACGCTGCGAAGGCAATGTGGATCAAGTATGAGTATCCCGAAATCACCTTTGAGGAAATGTGCAAGGTTTTCGGCCTTCCGAAGCTCCGTAAAAAAGCACATTTCTGCGCAATTTCCTCGACCTCCGGCACCGCTACCGAGGTTACCGCTTTCTCAATAATCACAGATTATGCAAAGGGAATCAAATACCCGATTGCCGACTTTGAGATTACACCCGACGTTGCAATCGTTGATCCCGATCTGGCTGAAACCATGCCCCAAAAGCTCGTAGCGCACACGGGCATGGATGCAATGACTCATTCCATCGAGGCTTATGTTTCTACCGCAAACTGCGATTTCACCGATCCCCTCGCGCTTTACTCAATAAAGATGATCCAGAACGATCTCATTGCTTCATATAACGGAGATATGTCTAAGCGTGACAGCATGCACAACGCTCAGTGCCTTGCTGGTATGGCGTTTTCAAATGCTCTGCTCGGCATAGTTCACTCAATGGCCCATAAGACCGGAGCCGCCTTTGCTGACTATGGCTCTCACATCATCCACGGCGCTGCAAACGCGATGTACCTCCCGAAGGTTATAGCTTTCAACGCGAAGGACGAGACCGCCGCAAAACGCTATGCAGTTATCGCGGACAGCATGGGACTAGGCGGAGCTTCCGCTGAAGAAAAGGTCGGACTGCTTATCGCATATCTGCGAGGCATGAACGACGACCTTAAAATTCCTCACTGCATCAAGAATTACGGAGCGGACAGCTATCCCACGGAGAGCGGTTTTGTCCCCGAGAATGTTTTTCTTGCGAAACTGCCCGAAATCGCCAAAAACGCTATTGGCGACGCCTGCACCGGTTCAAATCCCCGCATCCCCAGCCAGCAGGAGATGGAAATGCTACTCAAATGTTGCTATTACGACACTGAAGTCGACTTTTAAAACCATACAATAATGCACAGACCCAGTTTTGCAATCTAAAGGGTGCGTTACAAAAAGTTAGTAAAAAAACGAAGAATCTCCAGCCAGAAATGGCTGGCAGATTCTTCGTTTCCCATAACTTACGGAGACAGAATTTGAACTTAGACCTCGGGATGTTGAAAAAATCCTGATATTTCAAGGGTTTGCGGGTTGTGGAATATAATTACATTCCGTATAATTATGCGCAATTAACTTCATCAACAAAAAGATGGCAAAAAACCAAGATTTTGAATTTGCATAAAATAGTTGGAAAAAACAGCCCGTTTTCAATGAAAACGGGCTGTTTTGATGGTTGCGGAGACAGGATTTGAACCTATGACCTTCGGGTTATGAGCGATAGACAAAGAAAATTAACGAATAATCCGTGCCTATATTAGCCTAATACAATGAATATAGGGTAGCCATTTTGAATAGTTGTTGATTTATTACTAGACTGCCATAATAACGTTAACCCGGGTTGGGGTAAAACTGGGGTAGAAAATCCATATTTAGATGTAATACCTTACCTGCTCCAAAAGTAATTGTTCGATTGTATCAACAGACAGCAGTGGCAGAAGGTGCCCATCTCTTAATATAGTTCTGGTCCTGGCTCAGTCCTTGCAGTATAAAATAAAAATCTTAGCATCTAGCCCAGTTATTCTTGATCTTTCCAATCACGTAGTACAGCCGTAAAAAGGTTAAGTTAGCCTTACAATAATTCTGTGCAGAATATCCACCGAATCCTCCAAGTTTGCCGATGCGTCCTTAATATGATGATAAACTTCTCGCTCCCTCAAGGCATTCATAGGGTCACCATCCTTGAATGCAACCGCCATTCCGTCGCGATAAAGCTGTTCCACAACGATATGTGTCGCTCTTATCGCGGGAATAAATTCTTCGGATTTCTCGGGACCTCGATTCAATTTCCCGACAGCTTTGGCGAAAACGGTTGCCCCCTCCGTAAGCTTCCCAGTCATGCCGATAATGATTTCATTTGGGACGACGTTAAAAGATTTCATAGAAAGCAGCGTTGAATGCGCGTATTCAAGTATTCTATCCATTGCAACCGATATGGAATAGATATCGCCTCTGTCAAACGGCGTTGAAAAAGCTTCAATCAAATCCCGTTCTAGGCTTTTTCTGAGTTCGTCGGCTTCTTTCACATATTGAATCAACTTGTCGCTTTCCTGCTCCGTGCCGCTGTTTAGCCAGTTATAGAGCGTCTCCACGCCCTGACTGTTGATTCTCGCCTGACGTTCAAGCATCTCAAAAAAATTGAACTTAGCCGGAAACAGTCTGTCGAATAGGTTTCTCTTGTCCATATTGTTTCACCCCGTTATATTAACTTAAAAATATAAGAAAATACTAAGTAAATTGCCGAAGAGACCGCCGCCGACAGCGGAATCGTAATCAGCCATGAAAGAATGATATTCTTAACGGCTTCCCAGTGAACCATCCGGTACTCGTCTGCCGCGCCGACCCCCATCACACTGCCAACAACGACATGGGTTGTAGAAACCGGTGCGCCGACAAGGTTTGCGGCAAAAATGGAACCAATAGACGAAAGCTGCGAATTGACACTATGGATAGGATGTATATTATAGATCCCACGGCCAACCGTTTTCATAATGCTCCAGCCCCCCAGCATGGTGCCCGCAAACATGACAATCCCAACGCACAGCCGTACCCAGAGCGGCGATGTCTGTGTTGCCGTACCCGTCCCCGCAGCTAAAGCAAGGACAATGATCCCGATTGTCTTTTGCGTATCGTTTGCACCGTGGTTGTAAGAAAGGAACGCAGAAAACAACCACTGTGCTCGGTTAAGTACTTTGTTCAGTGAAAACTTGGAGTTTCTGAAAAACAGCTTTGACGCTTTCTCCAGAATAAACGCAAGAGCGAACCCAATCAGCGGCGAAAGGATCAAAGATGCGACGATTTTGACAATTCCGACAATTTTGTGTCCCGAGCCGACGAGTTCGTTCCATCCCCATAATATATGCTGGTATCCGGATGAAACAATCACCGCACCGATAATCCCGCCGATAAGCGCATGCGTGGAACTGGAGGGCAGGCCCAGCCTCCAAGTGATGAAATTCCAAAGGGCAGCGCCAAAAATTGCAGCAAAAAGAACGATAAGCAGCGACTTTTGAGTTGGCAAATCAATTACCGAGGATACCGTATTTGCAACTGCGCTTCCCCCAAAAACAGCGCCGACCAGGCTGAAAAAGGAAGCCACACCGATTGCCTGCTTCGGAGTCGCAGCGCCGCAACTGATGATGGTTGCCACAACAGAGCTAGCATCGTGCAACCCGTTGGACAATGCAAAGATTAGCCCGATCATAATAACGAGAATTAGGATAACCAATGTAGTTGTCGTCGTCATTTTCAATACTCCAAACGAATTCTGTGTTTAATAAAAATCGATAACAAATCAAAAGGATATTTCATAATACTATCATTTCAAAAGGGTCTTTTTGCAGTTTTGCAAATCATTTCCGCTTCCTTGGAGAGTTCAGGATACTGCGGTGGAGCACCTACTGCAAATTATACTTCTATATGGCAGATTATAGCACACGCTATAACTAAATAACAAGATTTTCAATTACGCTCCCACTTTTTAGCTACGGCGGTTCTAGGAAAAAATATGCGCAAAAAGCATTTGAGCCCTTGCCACTGTAGATTATGCTTTAATTTTGGCCATTATAATAAAGCAAAAGCATCACCCGTATTATGGATAATGCTTTTGCTATTCATGGTTGCGGAGACAGGATTTGAACCTGTGACTTTCGGGTTGTGAGCGATAGATATGATTTAACTTTTGAATTTTTACGCTTGAATATGTACAAATTGCTTGGAATGGATACAGATTCATGAATTAAAAATTAGTAAATCCTATACCTATCTAAATAGAAGAGCCTGGGTGAGGTGAAACTGGGGGTGAAAATGAGGATTCGAAAAAAAGTTTATGGATCTTTATTGCCAAGAGTAAAGTATGCTTATTCGTAGTTCGTAGGAATATGCTGAGAAAAGACAAGTTTCGGACGATTTGTGCTGTCAGGATCGTTCGTAATATCTTTGAAATGGTTAAGTAAATACTGATAGGGAGTAATCTTGTACCATTTGCGAAACGCACTTATGAAGGAGCGATAATCCGGAAAACCACAGTCCAGGGATAGACTGAGCATGGTTTTATCCGTTTTGCCCAGTTCTGAAACTGCGTGCTGGAGTCTGACGCTGGTGAGATGCTGCTTAAAAGTAGTTCCTAGGTATTTTTGAAAGTATCGGGAGAGGTAGCCGACAGAGAGATTCATATCGTTTGCCACAGAATTCAGTGTAATCGGGTCGGCATAATGAACGTCGATATAAGATAAAATCTGTCGACAGCGTTCCATGTGATAAAGCAGCGGCGTCTCTTCGCTGTCCTGAATCTGATAATAGGACATAAGAAGATAGAGCACCCGGAAAATCTCCGAATTGCTCAGCAGATAATAATACGGGTCCTGCTTTTGCGTCAGCCAGAGGTCCGAGAGCGTGTGAAGCGCCTGACGAAGCTCCCTGTCGTGCTCTTCCCCCGCGGTATGCGTAAAACGGGTATGATCTATGTTGATCTCATACTGCAGCATAAAAGAATGGGGAAAAATCAGCGATACTCCTCGGGGGTGTTCATTTGGCTTTGGCATCATCCCGTGGACGTCGCCGCTGTTGATGATTATCAGTGCATCCGGCTCCAAGTCGTGCTGAACGCCGTTTTCCCAAAGCGTCAGTGATGTGTTAATGTAGCAGCAGACCTCCAGACTGCGGTGCCAGTGCTTTGCACAGTAGTCCAGACCGGTTGCGTGATGATAAACCATGATGGGGTGTCTTTTGCTTGGAGCGACGATTTCGTGATAAAATGAGAGGTCTCTCTGTTTCATAAAGCTCCTTAATCTGGAAAATAACATCTTTTATCTTAAAATAATAGCATATTACGCAAATGAGGTCAAGAAATGTAAGTAAATTGATGAGATTTGGGAAAGATTTTTTTCTCGGGCAGCATATTATTGAATTATGATACCGAAACAACAGCGGAAAAGCTTCCTCAGACACTTTTTTGAATTTCGAAAAATGGGGATTTAGATATGAAAAATAAGCTCAAGACTTTTTTGCCGCACCTGATATTCTTGGGACCAGCGTCCGTTTTGTTTGCGATCGCTGTAGTTATCCCGTTTTTTATCAGTATTTATTACTCGTTTACCAACTGGAACGGCATTTCAAAAACGGCTAAATTTATCGGCCTGAAAAACTATATCGACATATTCTCAGGACAGTCGCCGTTTCTGCATTCAGTCATCTTCACGCTTCTTCTCGGCCTCGCGATCGTTGTCCTTACAACCGCACTCGGCATAGCACTGGCCGCACTGCTGACAAAATGTTTTAAAGGCAGTGATTTGTTCCGCGCTGTATTCTTTCTGCCGAATACCATGGGCGGCGTGGTCATGGGATATATATGGCGCTTTATTTTCCTGATGGTTATCCAGTATCTTGGCACCGTTCTCTCCTGGAGCGTTCTAAAGTTGCCTTGGCTCGGTACGCCGGGAACGGCTTATGCGGCGCTGATCATCGTGAGTATCTGGCAGGGAGCCGGTTATGTGATGGTCATTATGATAGCTGCTCTGGCGGGAATTCCGAGCGAGCTGATCGAAGCGGCGACTTTGGACGGTGCGAGCGGCTGGAGGATATTCTGGAAGGTGAAAATTCCGCAGTGCATGCCGTATATCACTGTGTGCCTGTTCTGGTCGATTGCGTCGAGTCTCAAGATGTTTGACGTAAACGTTGCGCTGACCAAGGGCGGCCCGTACGGAACCACGACCTCGATGGCTCTGCACATTTACAACGACGCGTTTACAGGCAACCATTACGGACTTGCAAATGCGGAGGCAATTATATTCTTCGCGATTGTATTCTCCGTGACATTTATACAGATGTACTTTACGCAGAGAAAGGACCGTGAGCTGCAATGAAAACGCGAACGAAACGAATGAATATCATAAAGTTCGTTGTTGCCCTTATCGGTGCAGTGCTATTTTTTGCCCCTTTCATTCTTGTGATTCTTAACTCGGTCAAGCCTCTCAGTCAGATTATGACAGACCTTCTCGGCATGCCGGGCACGGTGCAGTGGAGCAATTACAGCAAAGCCTGGACTGAACTGAATATGGGCAGTGCCATGGCGAACACCGTGATCGTGACGGCCTGTTCGCTGGTTATCATTCTGTTTTTTTCTTCTATGGTTGCCTACTGGTCTGTCAGGCATCCGACGCGCTACAGCAGGATGTTTGAAAAACTGTTGATCTGTTCTCTTCTAATTCCGTTCGCCACCGTTATGCTCTCTCTGGTAAAGACAATGAGCTTCCTGCAACTGAACCACAGCCTGTGGGGAGGTATCCTAACCTATGCCGGCATGGGCATCGCTTTTGCTACGTTCATGATGACGGGCGCTGTGCGCTCTATACCGATTGAACTGGAGGAAGCTGCCTGCATAGATGGCTGCAATGTCTATCAGGTGTTCTTTTATATTGTTCTTCCGCTGCTGAAGCCGACACTTTTAAGTGTGTTCGTTCTGGACCTGTTCTGGATATGGAATGATTATATCGTGGCGCTTACCCTCTTGAATACTAGTAAACTCATGACAATGCAGCTCGTAATCAATAAACTGTTCGGCCTATACTCAAATCGCTGGGACATTGCGTTGCCCGCCATAGTAATGAGTATCTTCCCCATACTGATACTGAATGTTTTCATGCAGAAGAAAATTGTGGCAGGGGTTACCTCCGGCGCTGTAAAAGGATAAGGAATCCGACACGGATTTGCTTATAAAATACTAAAAACGAGGGGTCTGAAATGAAAAAGAAAAGAATGTTCGCAATTCTGCTGGCAGGAATTTTGACGCTTGCCACCTTCGCTGGCTGCGGTTCCAACTCTACCGCAACTCCAACCGCATCAAGCAGCGCAGAAAAAACCGCAGTAATCCACATCTATCAGGACAAATATGAGATCGACCAGGCACTGAAGAACGCATGCGACGCCTATACGAAACTGCATCCAAACGTTACTTTTAATGTCGAATCTTCCTCTTCAGGTGATTTTTATACTCAGCTGAAGACAATGTTCACCGGCGGTCAGGGCCCCGATATTTTCTCTACCAAGGGCAGTGACGACCTGGCCAGTATGGCTGAGTACATGGAGGACCTAAGCAATGAAAGCTGGGTAAAAAACCTTTCCGACGCAGCAAAGCAGGCCGGAACCAGCGATGGCAAAGTCTATGGCTTCCCGATATCTCTGGAGAGCTACGGCTATGTTTACAATAAGGATCTGTTCACGAAGGCCGGCATCACAAAAGTCCCCTCCACGCTCTCCGAACTGCGCGACGCCTGTGAAAAACTCAAAGCCATCGGCGTGACACCGATTTCTTCCAACTATTCGGAGTGGTATCAGTCCGGCATGTTTAAGTTCTCGGCGGCAATTTCCCGCGAGGCTGACCCAATGACTTTCATCAAGGGACTCAACGACGGGAGCAAGTCGCTGGCCGGCGACAAGGAAATGGCAAATCTGGCCGCATGGATTGATATTGAAAAGCAGTATTCTTTAAGTCCGCTCAATACTGATTTCAATGCAGAGGTTTCCAACTTTGCCACGGGCAAATGCGCCATTATGCTGGGCGGCTCCTGGAGTCAGCCCGCACTGAACGCAATTGACCCCAACCTGAACGTCGGACTGTTCGGACTGCCGATGAGCGACAACGCAAGTGAAACAAAGATATTTACAAGCTGTTCTCCATTCTGGAGCGTCAACAAGAACTCTCAGTACACGGAAGAGTGCAAGGCATTCCTCAGTTGGCTCGCAACTGATACGCAGGGCCAGGACTACCTCGGCACTCAGTTCGGACTGATTCCTGGCTTTACAAACATAAAGGTCGACGCGAAATCCATCGGCCCGCTCGGCACTGCCACACAGGACTGCATGAGCGCCGGTACTACCTATGGAATCTATAGCTCTTACTTCCCGGATGGGGCAGCCGAGCAGATTGGCAACACCGTTAACAAATACTGCGCAGGAAAATTAACCGCAGACGAGTTTGGGACAGAACTGCAGTCTGACTGGAAAGCCGCAACAAAATAGTTCAAGGGCGAATTCTCATATCAAATGCAGAGGGGTAACATACTTTCATTATGTTACCCCTTTTATAACAGAGAGGTTAAGTATGAATATTCAAAAACTGATTTCAGAAATGTCACTGAGGGAAAAGGCCGAACTGTGTGTTGACGGCTCCATGCTCCGCACGGCAGAAATGCCGCAGCACGGAATTCCTAAGCTGGTCATGTCGGACGGTACCAGCGGTGTCCGTTTTTTCAATACGCCGGATCAGGATCCGAAGCAAATTCAATTCGAACAGGCAATCGATGCGTCCTTTGACTCAGACGAGGCGCTGAGCATAACGGAAGAAGCAACCTGTTTTCCTGCAGGATCGTGCCTTGCGTGCTCATGGGACACGGGTTTGGCTGGACGAATAGGCGCTGCTGTCGCCGAAGAGTGCAAACGGCTGAATATCGGCCTGCTTTATGGGCCGGGAATGAACACCAGACGCAGCCCGCTTGACGGACGCGGTTTCGAGTACTATTCCGAGGATCCTATCCTGTCGGGCGACATGGCCGCAGGATATGTAAACGGCTTGCAGGGTAATGGGGTAGCTGCATGTGTAAAACACTTTGCCTGCAATAACTCGAATTATTTACGTACGAAGTACGACAACATTGTGGAAGAGCGGGCGCTGCATGAAATATTCCTGGCCGGTTTTGAAAGAGCCATTAAAAAGAGCGCTCCAGCCGCGCTTATGGGTTCCTACAATCCTATAAACGGGGTGCATTCCTGTGAAAACAAGTGGTTGTTGACAGACCTGCTTCGGAACGATTGGCGCTTCGAGGGTGCAATTATATCGGATTGCGGCGCAATAAAGGATCATATCAAAGCGTTCAGTGCCGGACTGAATTTTGAGATGCCGCATAGTAAAATAGCTATTGATAAGCTTGTCAACGCGGTTGAGAACGGCGAACTTGATGAGTCAGTACTGGATTACAGCTGCGAGAAGATACTCGAAGTTGTTATGAAATATGCGGTAGTCGGAAAACAGGATACTTCGGTTGATTTTATAGCCCATCATAAGCTGGCACAGGAGGCCGCGTCTGAGTGTGCGGTTCTGCTCAAAAATGACGATAGACTGCTACCTCTTTCCGCCGACAGTGATTCGAAAATCGCGGTAATTGGGAAATGGGCGGAAGCGCCTGTTTATCAGGGAACCGGCTGTGCGATAGTCAATGCGCAGCGTGTTGATATACCTCTTGACGAAATTCGCGGACGATCCAAAAATGTGATATATGCTACAGGCTACAATGATCCAAAGACCTGCGATGAAGCGCTTTTACTGGAAGCGGAACTGGCGGCAAAAAACGCCAAGACGGCAATCGTGTTTGCAGGGGCGGCGCTCCCGCCGGAAACGGATGATTTCAACCGAGGCGACCTGAATATAGAACCCGCGCACGAAGCCCTTATCCGCCGTGTGGCGGCAGTAAACAAGAACACCGTGGTGGTCATAATGAACTGCGAATCCGTTGTTATGCCTTGGATAGATGATGTCAGGGCTGTTCTGGACATGTGGTATTGCGGCGAAGGTTGCGGTGCTGCCCTTGCGAAACTGCTGTTCGGGGAAATATCTCCGTCCGGAAAGCTGCCCGTTACAATGCCGAAGCGTTTGCAGGACTGCCCAGATTACTTGCATTTTCCCGGAGAAAATCACAGGCAGCTATACGGCGAGGGCATTTTTGTCGGCTATCGCTATTACGAAAAGAAACAAATCGAGACATTGTTTTCATTTGGTCATGGCCTCTCGTATACACAGTTTACGTATTCGGATATCGTGTTTTCCAAGTCTGATATTACATTACCGGAGCAGGTGACGGTATCCTGTATTGTAGAAAACAGCGGAGGCATGGAGGGCAGTGAAGTCGTGCAGCTTTATGTTTCAGACGGACACGCAAGGCTGCACCGCCCAGTGAAGGAGCTCAAGGCGTTTCAGAAAATATATCTGCGGCCGGGTGAGAACCAAAGCGTATCTTTTACTCTCAGCGAAAGGGATTTTGCTTATTACGATCCCGCCTTTTCGGACTGGGTAGTCGATTCCGGGCGGTTTAGCATCCTAATCGGATCATCTTCTGCGGATATTCGCCTTAGTGAGTACATCAATGTAGTAAGTAACAATAAACGCACGCTGCCCATTTCAGCGGACAGCCATTACATGGAATTATTTGAGAACGAACAGGCCAAAAAAATCCTGTTTGACAGCATAGTCGAATGGGGACTGGCAAAGCCTGAGGATATAACACCAGAACTTGAAAAGAATTTTTACAACAGCTTCTGGGGAATTGCCCAGCATCTCGATCTGCTAGTCCCATACCAGGTAACCGAGGAGATGGTGAACGATATGGTACGGAAGATGAACGAATGTCGGGAATGGGATTGGGGGATTTAGTGGCAATTTCTATTTACCATGGCGATATCGTTTATGCCAAGGATTCGAATTTCCTTGAGATATTTGAAAACAGCTTCATAATTGTATGTGACGGAATTGTGGAAGGCATATACAGCGAAATTCCAAAGGAATTTTCCGAAATAAAACCGAAAGACTTTGGGCGAGGTCTGATTATTCCGGCGTTTTCCGATCTCCATATTCATGCATCGCAATTTGTCCAACGCGGAATCGGCATGGATAAGCTTCTATTTGACTGGCTGAATACATATACTTTTCCGCAGGAAGCGCACTTCTCGGATATGGACTATGCCGCAGCCGTTTACGATGCGGTTGTGAATGAGCTTCTGCGGCATGGAACGTTCCATGCAAGCCTGTTTACAACCATTCATTATGACGCATCGGATTATTTGTTCAAAGCGCTCGAAAAACGGGGAATGTACGCATATGTCGGCAAGGTGAACATGGATCGGAACTCGCCGGATTTTCTCAGAGAAACCACCAAAGAATCTCTTAGGGAAACGGAACGCTTCGTTGATGAACATTCGGACGGCAAGACGGTGCGTCCTATCCTTACGCCCCGTTTTGCACCTACATGCTCGGAGGCACTGATATCAGGGCTCGGAAAGATTGCAAAAAGATATCGCTGCGGGATACAGACACACCTGTGCGAATCGAAAGCAGAGGTTCAGTATGCCATGGAGTTGTTCCCTGGATATCGCTCGGACGCAGAGATTTATGCGAAGGCGGGCTTACTGGAGAACGTTCCGTCAATATTTGCTCACTTCATTTTTCCGTCTCATATGGACAAAGAGCTTCTGCTGCAGGCAGGTAGCTTTACGGTGCACTGCCCGGATGCTACAACCAGTGTGACCGCAGGGATCATGCCTGTAGCCGGTCTTGCAAAGGAAGGAATTCAAATTGCAATGGGCACGGACATCGGTGCCGGACAAAGTGCTGCCGTGTATAGACAGATTGCGCGTGCGGTACAGCTATCAAAGCTAAAAGAGTTTTACGAACCGGAGAACGAAAGAATCACTTTCAAACAGGCGTTTCACATGGCAACACGCGTCGGCGGCAGCTGCTTCGGACGAATCGGCGCATTTGAGAATGGATATCATTTCAATGCGCTGGTCATTGACGGATTGGAAGACAAAAATTCTGTATTGTCTCCGGAAAGCCGATTGGAACGGTTCTGCTATGCGGGCGATGACCGAAATATCATTGCGCGATATATTGACGGCAAAGAAATTACTTTATGATAAAAAGATCTTAAATTATACTACGGATGATTGCGATGTCCTCCACCATTGAGATATCGCAGTCTTAAAAAAGGAGGAAGATCAAATCCGTCCGGCTCGCGGTGCGGCAGTGTGGAGACCTGTCGTAAGGCGGCGCGGCCCCTTGCGGCCGTCCGTGAGGCACAAAATGCTGAGGCAATTTTGCCGGAGCCTAGTGTATGGCTACTGTATCCCTTAAAGGTATTAAGAAAATTTATCCGTTTGCAGAAAATGAAAAAAAGAGAAAAAAAGGTGACGGGACTATATAGAAGACCAATCTTCAGATCACTGAAGAGGGTGTCATAGCCGTTTCTGACTTTAATCTGGAAATTGCTGATAAAGAGTTCGTCGTGCTGGTCGGACCGTCAGGCTGCGGGAAGTCCACAACACTCCGCATGATTGCGGGACTGGAGGATATTTCCGACGGTGAGCTATACATCGACGGCAAGCTAATGAATGATGTGGCACCAAAGGAACGCGATATCGCAATGGTGTTTCAAAACTATGCACTTTATCCGCATATGACCGTTTATGAGAACATGGCTTTTTCCCTGAAGCTAAAGAAGCTTTCAAAGGATGAAATCGACCGCAAGGTCAGAGACGCCGCAGAAATTCTTGATATCACCGATTATCTGGAGCGAAAACCGAAGGCTCTGTCGGGAGGCCAGCGTCAGCGTGTAGCAATAGGACGCGCAATTGTACGTAATCCTAAAGTGTTCCTGATGGACGAGCCGCTCTCAAATCTGGACGCGAAGCTCCGTAACCAGATGCGTGCCGAGCTAATCAAACTCCGGCAGCGCATTGATACGACTTTTGTTTACGTCACCCACGACCAGACAGAAGCAATGACACTTGGCGATCGCATTGTCATCATGAAGGATGGCATAATTCAGCAAATCGGCACACCGCGGGAAGTGTATGAGAGCCCCTCAAACGTATTTGTTGCCGGATTCATCGGCGTTCCGCAGATGAACTTTTATGACGCGGAGCTAGTAAAGGAGAATGGAAAATATGCCGTCCGGCTTGAGAATGCCTGCGTTGTGCTTTCCGAAGATAAGCAGGAAAACCTCTCCGATCATAATGTGTACCCTCAGCCAATCACTCTTGGCATCCGCCCGGAGCATATAATGCTTGCTGGAGAAGGCTCGCAGATGATCCACGGGTCTGTGGAGGTTTCCGAAATGATGGGAAGCGCCGTGCATCTACATCTGCAGGCATGCGGCAGGGATACCATCATCATTGTGCAGACTATGGACCTTTACGGTGTGAACCAGTTTAGCTTTGACATTGGCCAGAAGATAGCCTTTACCTTCGGCGGCAATGTGGCACATATATTCGGAAAAGAAACGGGAAAAAATCTTGAGAGATTATAGAAAATGAATGTTAATCATGCGCTTAACGGAATTATCAGCGGCAAACGGAGAATTAGATATGGAACAATTTGCTTATAGCGTTGATATTGGCGGCACTTCAATAAAGATCGGATTTTTTAGCGGCGGAGGGAAGCTAATTGAAAAATGGGAGATACAAACAAGGCTCGAAGATAATGGAAGCAACATCCTTCCCGATATTGCGGAGGCTATAAAGGCGTATACGGAAAGAAATCATATCGATTTTGAAAGCGTAGCGGGCATAGGTGTAGGTGTCCCCGGCCCGGTGGACTCAGAAGGAACCGTGAACAAATGTGCTAATCTGGGTTGGAACGTGACAGATGTTGCGGGAATAATGAAAACGCTCACTGGACTTGAAATCGTTGTTGACAACGATGCCAATGTTGCCGCATTGGGAGAAATGTGGAAAGGCGGTGGCTGTGGATATAATAACATCGTATTTGTCACTCTTGGCACCGGAATTGGCGGCGGTATCATAATCGACGGAAAGATTGTCGGGGGTACAAATGGCGCCGCCGGAGAAATCGGCCATATGCCTGTCAATACCGCGGAGAAAGAACAATGCGGCTGTGGCAAATGCGGCTGTCTGGAACAATATGCATCCGCAACCGGCGTCGTAAGAAAAGCAAACGAATTGCTCAAAGACCCCGGCAAGTCGTCAGGTCTTCGCAAGCTCACAAATATTACATCAAAGGATGTTTGGCTGCTAGCGGGACAAGGGGACGAGGTTTGCATGGAAACCGTGGCTTTTTTTGGGGCAATGCTGGCACAAGGACTTGCGGCAGTTGCCTGCGTATGCGATCCTGATATCTTTGTGATAGGCGGGGGAGTATCTGAGGCCGGGAAACCGGTGATCGAAGCTATAAGGCAGGAATATAGAAAGCTTGCCTTTCACGCGTCTTCCGACGTCCTTTTCACAATTGCGAAGCTCGGCAACGATGCGGGCATCTATGGATGTGCCTACAAAATGTTTTCCTCGAGAATTTGAATTATACCGGATTTGCGGTATGTAGCGTTTTGATTAGAAATCTTTTTACAGGCAAGGGTGGGTTTATGCTGAATTTTGCAGTTCTAGGGACAAACGAGCTCAGTGAGCTTTATACGGAAGCGATTGCGGCCGCTGGCGAGCGTTTTTATGCGGTCTGCTCGCGTGATTTAGCGCGGGCGGAGGCTTTCGCACGCGGGAGGGCTTTGGTCTTCGACGATTTGAACCGGCTCCTCGCGGACCCTGCCGTTGATGCCGTGTATATCTGCCTGCCCAACAGTCTCCACGCTAAGACCGCAATGCGCTGCCTTAAAGCTGGAAAGCATGTTCTATGCGAAAAACCGATAACGGTCACAGCAAGCGAACTTGAGGCGCTTTGTAAAGCCGCGGACGAGAGCGGGACGGTGCTTGCAGAGGCCGTTATGAACTTTTATTCTCCTCTGATGCCGCGTCTTCGGGAACAGCTCACGAATGAAAAAATTGTTTCCGCGCGACTGGACTACAGCCAGCGTTCAAGCAACCTTGACTCAGCGCGCGCGGGGAAGCCCGCTTCCTCCCTCAGTCGGCCTCTCTGCGGCGGGGCGCTCTACGACCTCGGCGTCTATCCGCTCCACTTCGCGGTCAATCTCTTAGGTGAGCCAGAGCGCGTTTTCACCTCGGCTTCCTGGCTCGGCGACGTCGACGTAACGGATACGCTCATCCTCGGATATCCGGACTTTGACATATCTGTCACGGTATCCAAGGCGGGTGAGGGTGACGTGGGTAGTGAAATCATTTGTGACAGCGCGACGTATACATTCTCGAACGTATCCATCGTCCTTGGCGCTGAGAAGGTGACATTGGAGGGGCGTAAGCCGCTCTATTGCGGGCCGCACTTATCAGGTGTGTCAAAACTCTCCACACCGGTGTTCAGGGACGTCCAGCCGCGTATAATCGAGAGATTCTCGCAGTGGGTACGCGGAGCAGACACTGAGGGCTGCCTTGCACTCCGGCGCGAGAGCCTCGCCGTACAGAAAATCATGGAGGAGGCCCACAGCCAAATAGGCTATTATATATAGCGGAACAATATAAGATGACATTAATAAGCCGATGAAAGACTCAATAAGTTTTATGTTTATGCTGTTTTGTATAAATAATAATTAATTTTTTAATCTGAGAACATCTCATTTTGTTTTGTGTAGCTTCATTTGTGCGCGTATATTCTAGTACTCTTTTGCCCCTTTAACGGAAAAATAACGGAAATATTGCTTCGGATGCTCAAAAAGACAAAAAAGAAGAAATCCTGTAATCATTGCGATTACAGGATTTCTTTTGGTTGCGGAGACAGGATTTGAACCTATGACCTTCGGGTTATGAGCCCGACGAGCTGCCAGACTGCTCCACTCCGCGATGCGAGCTTTCTTTTGAGAGCTTTAACAGCATAACACGCCTTCTATACAAAGTCAAGGATTTTCTGGCTTCTAACAGCAGTAATATTTGGCAGCTATTGAGGGACGCATTTAACAAGATAAAAATCGCTAGAAATATTCCCTACAAAACACTTAGATAGCGCTCACCTGTGTCGGGAAGAAGAACTACAACGGTTTTTCCATCAAACTCAGGATTCGCTGCAACCTTTGCTGCCGCAATTGCGGCAGCGCCCGAAGATATGCCGACAAACAAGCCTTCGGTTACGGCAAGCTCTTTCATTGCCACATACGCCTCGCCGTCGGTAACGCGCACGATCTCATCATAAACCGCTCTGTCCAGTACCGCAGGTATAAAATTGGCGCCTATGCCCTGAATTTTATGCGTTCCCGCTTTTTCTCCGGATAGCAGTGCTGAACTATCTGGTTCCATAGCAATAATCCTGATAAGAGAATTGTGCTCTTTTAGATATCTTCCGACTCCTGTAAGCGTTCCTCCGGTACCCACGCCAGCTACAAAAGCATCTATTATTCCATCAGTATCGCGCCAGATTTCAGGCCCTGTAGTCATATAGTGCGCTTCGGGATTGGCAGGGTTCACAAACTGTCCCGCAATAATACTGCCCTCGTTTTCACGGTGGATTTCTTCCGCTTTTTCAACAGCGCCCGCCATGCCTTTAGCGCCTTCGGTGAGGACAATTTTAGCACCGTAGGCTCCGATTAGCTTGATACGTTCAACACTCATGCTGTCCGGCATAACAATTACTGTTTCGTAACCAAGTACCGATGAAACGGCAGCCAGACCAACGCCTGTGTTTCCGCTTGTTGCCTCGATTATCATGCCGCCCTGTTTCAGCTTGCCCTCATGTTCGGCTGAGCGGATAATATTCAGTGCAACCCTGTCCTTAGCGCTACCCGCAGGATTGAAGCTTTCCAGCTTCGCCAAAAGACGAGCCTTCTGACAGTGGTTCTTTTCAAAAGCTTTCAGCTCAATTA
>QFZN01000106.1_pt1 | contig 21416 bp, 24 predicted proteins | sample 1740101 | NCBI WGS metagenome assembly QFZN01 (sample SAMN09210849, study PRJNA391713) | Ciliate metagenome, whole genome shotgun sequencing project. | isolation source: combination of 50 Heterometopus sp. ciliate cells from an enrichment culture... | host: Heterometopus sp. ...
AGAAGAGAGAGAGGACACAGGAATCGCGACGTGTTTTGCAAGGACGCAGCCACTCCAATAATTATAATTTGAAAACAACAACAACAGCGCTTTTCATGATGAATTTAGCATGTGCAGTGCGCGTTCAGAATACATGTTATACGTTTGCGTATCACATACGTATATAATAACCTTCTCGTTATCTCATAGCTTACGAGCCGCCAGCGTCGCCCTTTTCCTCCTCGATGCTGTTCATGAGTCCAAAGAGGGGCGTGGGCTGCGAACGCCTTCCCGCCTTGCCCACCTCTTTCCCGTGGTCCCACTCGCCCTCGTGCGCCTCTCCGCGAGGCGTGATCATCTTCCCGTGTCCATGCATCACACCGTTTTCCCACTCCCCATCATAAACCTTCTTATCCGACCTAATGGACGTTAACGCGAAAATAGAACCAGATCATCTTGCCCATGCCATGGCGTTTGTCGTTGATGAACTGTCCAATGTAGATCTTTCCACCGGTAAACGTAAACGTCCCTCTTCCGTGCATTTTGTTGTCCTTCCACTCGCCGACGTATGACCGGCCGTCGCTCCAGACGTAGGTGCCTACATATCGCATGTCGCCAGCTGCGCTACCTTCGCCGCACATCACGCTGTGAACAAAGCGCCCCTCGTAGTAGCTCTTGTCTGCCCACACGAACCTGCCCTGTCCCTCCTTCTCGCCATTCGCATAGATGCCCTCGAAGACGGAGCCATCGGACCATATTTCGCGGCCTATAATATAAATTTATGCACAATTACCCTTCCCGTGGTGCTCATCATTGTGCCACTCGCCCGTATATTTCATCCCATCCACCCCAATAAAGGTGCCGAAACCGTCGGCTTTGCCGTGCTTCCACGTTCCGGCGTAGCAATCGCCGTTTTCGTGGATGTATCTGCCCCTTCCCTCGTACTCGCCATCAACCCACATTCCTTCGTATCTCGCACCGGTGACATAAATTGCCTGTCCGTATCCTTCCTTCTTGCCGGTCTTGATGTTCCGGTAACCAATGTAGACGTTGCCCTGCTCGTCCCGAGTCAATTTGCGCAGTTCCAGCTTTCCCTTGAACTCGTTCATGTTCCAATCGACATCGAATGGCTCCATGTCTGGGGCAGCGCTGCTCTTGTAGAGTCCGCGGACCTGACATGTTACGTACTTTATAATCGTGGCAGGCCTCAGCAGGTTCTTCCTCGGATGAGCCTTGCGAGCCAGGATGCCGCGACACCAGGCCTGAAGGGCCACAATGGCTGGCGAGCTGTCGACGAACCGGCTCAGATTATCGGAAGCCTCCTTGGACACGTCCCGGGTGCTCGCGCGCTTCTTCTCGGTCCCGGGGCGCTCGCAGACCTCGTCACCAAAGGAATCGACGAGGTTGGAAGTCGGGGGCAGACCTGGACGCACCTCCATCCCGTCCCACGGCTGGCAGCAGACATTTCCCATAGCGAGTCAGGAACTTTAATTTGTATTTTGGAAATACGTATTATTTAGTCAGGCTGTTATGGCCATGTCCCCATTGCTATATATTTATCGTGCCACAGCTAATAATATGGGGATAATAAATAAATCTTATGTGAGAATATTCGGGACCCGTTCTGGTTCATGAAGAGGAGGACAGGCTGTGGCCGACTCCTTCTCTTCGGTTCAGCTGAATCGCAACGGGGGCGACGCCGTCCCTAAGGATCTCGCAAACGTTTCTGCTGGGGCCGAGACTGCACCGCGGCTCGTTGTCCACTCGGGCTGCCGGGGCCGCTGTTCTGCCGGCTGGCTTAATTCGCGCGGCACGTTTATTGTGTTCATTTATTTGCTTACGTATCCAAATTATAATGTTGCTTGAGATATATATTAGCCTCCACAGTGCTAGTTCAAAATTCTAACTTATTACATGCTGCTCCAGATTATTATACCGACAATACACTAGTCGCGTTGATTTATTCCCACCGACACGCTTACGCAGTGCGATCACGTCGCGGAGAATAAAAAGTCAGCACAAAACATGGCGTCGGAGATCCCTGTGATCCAGTGCGGCTCTTACGACTCCTGGAAACAGCGCTGTCTCCTCGAGTCCCGTCACGCCCTTCTGTACCGTTGGCTTGACCTTTACCGCTAGATCAATGGCCAAGTGCCTCGAGCTCGGCCTCGTCTCCCAGCTTCCCTGTGTCACCAACCAGCGTGTAATCGACTCGATCCTTCGGGAGAGCGAAGGGTTCGGCAAGAGGCTGCTGAACGCGAGAAGGAGTCTGTCGAGGCGGGACGAGCAGCGGGGATTCGCGCACCCGCTATCTGCACTCGAGCATTCGCCGCACAATCCGGATGTGTACAGATCGTAGCGTTTCCGTTATTCACCCGGATGGTGTGAGTAGAGTTGCAGACATCATGCGGAAGTCGTATATGAGCCCATTTGGATTGTTCCCGCACACCGCGAAGAACATGGATGCTCCCATCCAGCCGCCGAAGCGTCCATATTATGACAAGAAGCGGCTGGGGATCCGCGTTTACCAGGGGGAACAGCGACTTCGTACTATCCTTCGTCCACACACCTTAGCCTACATGCGGTCCTCTGTGGAACTGACCCAGCCTGAAGTGAGCCGGGTCGAGCTGTTCCCGAGGCCAGAAGCGTTCTGCATGCGAAGCATGGTGGCTCACAGGAAAGTCCTCAGGGAAACATCGTGGTGCGGATGAGTACGTCTCCTCGGACTCACGCTATTGTTAGAGATGCACAGATCTGGGAGATACATGGTGCCGGACCTGAGGAATCCGGTGCTGTACGGCAGGTAGAGAGGTGTAACGGACTGAGAGTAGGGTTGTGGACGAAATGAGGAAGCGGGGGTCGCTCACCGCACGGAACTTCTATTAGCGGTCGCTGGCGGGCGGGGAGCATTATTTCTCTATGGGGTACATATACTCAACTCAACCCAATATATAATCCGATTCCTGGGAATTGCTGATACGATTATTTATTTATACAGATCGAATTTCGCTTTCTCCCCCAGCAGCAATAATAGCGTTGCCTCATCCCTGCTACGTGCACTTGTCGTACCCAATGTCGAGCGAGACCCGGATGCTCTCGAATTCTTGTCCGATCTTCTCGAGCAACGAGTTGGTGACCTTGACGCGGGGCCAGAACTCGCGCAGTCGCTTGCCACCCTCAGGACCTTGCATCAGTTCACTGCGGGGGAGCTCGCCCAGAATTAGCATCATGTCGTCAAACTTCGCGTCCAGCAGTCTTGGCTGCAGTTCTCCGATTATGTAGAGCCCGGTCTTGAATAGCGCCTTCCATCCGGTTAGCAAGAAGGCGTCCCACACTGCCAGCAGCGCGGGCGGCGGCGTACCCGATTTCGAGTGCTGCAGCGTGTATGTGAACAAAGTTATGAACCAGGCAGAGGTGAAGTAGCTCGAGTTAACACCTTCGTTGCGGAAGAACTCGCTGAGTTCGGGGTAGTGGATGCAGAAGAGGCGGTCGATCTGGTAGAAATAGCGTTTGAGCAGCGGCACGTCTTTGATGAACAGTTCTTTCATGTGGAACTCTTCCACCACTCTGCTGAAGAACTTGAACGTCCTTCCTTCGTCCTGCAAAAGGAGGTAGACGAAGCCGACGATGAAGTTCATGCCCTGACAGTACTCGACCTTTCGGTTGAAGTGCGCGTAAGCCCGCAGCACGTTGAGAAGCGCAGATGGGTCGATGGACTTGTTTCCTGTGAAGGACCGGTGCACATCGAGGGTGATCAAATCCTCGACCTGGCTGGTCAGCAGCCGTTCCCGCACCAGGCGTTCCTTGATCAGCTCGTATTCGAAGCTGAAGTCCTTCTACACATTTTGCGTAAGCAAAAAAACTTACCAAGTCGAGTATCTGGACCCAGATCTGCACCCGCCGCTCCAACGAGACCGGCACGCCCAGTCCTATGAGGACCCGATGGAACACGCGCTTCTTCAGCGCTGCCTGCATCTTCCTGTTGAGCAGCAGCATGTTTCTCAGCGTCTTCAGGTCCGTCATCCTCTTTATGCAAAGACCCAGCCCGAAACACAGTCTGCTGTCCCCGTGCTTGCACAGCGACCGGGCGAACTTCTCCCCCGCCAGATCGCACTTTGCGGCCCCGCCAAGCCCGGCCTCAGGCTGCAGCGGCTGGGAGGCCTTCAGCATGAGCTCCATTTCGTATATTTTCGTCACGTCGATGCCGTAGCTGCGTCCATACGACCGGATCAGTTCTTGCGCGTTCTCAAACTTCACATGAAGATTGGAGAAGTAGGAGGTGTACTGGCCGAGAACCTGGGCGACGGAGGAAGATAGCAGTCTTTGCTGTTCTGTGTGCTCGTCCTGCTGCTTCTGGCGGTCGCCAAGGAAAAGCGATTTCGTGAGCTTCGTCATGAAGCCCTCGTTGCTTGCGGGCAGACGAGGGTTCGCCACCAGGTCGCGCTTGCGACGATCGGCATTGGCCCGGTTCTCGGCAATCTTCTCATCAATCGACGTCTTTATCATCGCCTTCCACCGGTCCATGTCCTGCCAGAGTCCGTTCCTCACCAGCTTTGAGAACAGATACTGTTTCTTGCCCTCGCTCTACACTCGTCTTCGTGATCAGTGCTAGCATACGATTGCGTAGATCTTTCGACTGATCTGCAGGACCACGGTAAGCGGGTACTGGTTGTGTTCCTTCTCAAGAACAAAATCGGTCAGAAGGTAGTTGACCAGCTCGCCGAAGTCCTTGAGAGCCCCGTCGGAAACCTTTGTAGGAATAAGAACGTTGTCTGCGAGGACCTCGAGGAAGGCTGCCTTTCCAGCCGGCTTGTGAATCTCCTCTATGATCGTCGCCTTCTCCTCCAGGCTCAGTGTCTTCCCAGCCATCAGATTGGCGACGGTCTGCTCCAGGATCATCCGCATCGCCCCCGAGCCCTTCTCCGTTCCAAAGTAGTCCTCAGAGAAGTTGGCGCCGATGCGTGGGGCCTTCTGCTCCTCAAATATTGACTTGCTTCTACAAACCATTCAGGCTTCGGATTTTACGTGGACTTGTATGTGCTGCACTCTAGCGGGACAAAAAGGGCGTTCACCTTCTCTCCCTCCGATATGTCCTTGTCGAGGTCAATGACCTTCTCCTGGTCGCCCTTCGAAGGGGGCAGCACCTTCTTTCGAGTCTCACGAACGAAGGCGTTGAGATCAGCCTCGCCATTGATGCGTTCTGCAATCTCCCTGATGGAGAGCGCCTTTCCGGTGTACACCTTCGCCATGTACTCGGTGAAGCTGAGATATTTCTCGATGAGCGTCTTGACGAACTCGACGCGGCCTTTGTCCAGCTGCAGCATGTTCTCAATGACAGTGTAGTACTCGTCAAATCTCGACTCTGCCAGACCGTTCACCTGATTCACCGCGTCCTTGTATGCTGTGAACTTGTCGTTGGTCTCGGACTGCACGTTCAGTAGCTCAACTACGGGGATTTGTGCCGCAGGAGGATCGTACTCGTTTTGTGTTCCATAGTGCTGTTGAAGCTGTTGCCCGAGCCGCTCGCGGATGCCACCATCGACTTTATGTCAGTCTGGATCTGCTCGAACCGCATCGAGCTCTTCGTGTACAAGTCCTTTGTGGACTCGGCCTGCTTCCGTGCCTTGTGCAGTTCGGCTAAGATGTCGTTCCCCGCCTTCGCGTACTTCATCGACTGCTTATGAAAGACGTCGCGGTACTGTCCGAGCGGACCGACGATGTCGCGATGCATCATCTCGACGGTGGCATGAACACCATCGGCAAACTCCTCCATCTCCCGGGTCATCATGAGCAGCGCCATCTGCAGGGAGTAGACCGACCCAGACTCCGTTCGCAGGTAGGGCAACAACGTCACCAGAGACCTGGAGCCGGAGTCGCACTGCTTGGCGGATTCCTTGAAGAACGTCTCCAGGGACTTTAGACTGGTGTTCTCCTTCTCCAGTTTCTTGGCCAGGTCGTCGAAGTTGTTGTTTAGCTGCATCGCCCGCGCGCTCCGCTTCGTTGGGCTATCCATCAGATTTAGATTTAATATGCTATTTAAGTTTCTTGCGGGATTAGCGAGAGACGGAAAGGAAAACGCACGGAGAGGCGGAGATAGTAATTCATCACGGGTGGGTAGACCAGGGAAAATTAAACTCACAGCATACTATGCGTAGCAGTCAAGGCACCATTCGTGTAATAACGATAATAAAATAAGCAAGGAAAATGCTCGGCCAATCGCCAGACCAGATTTTCACCGCAGTCACAAAGGGAGCCGAGTACAGGTACGCCTCGCCCAACAAGGTGTTCAACACGCTGCAGGAGTACAAACGTGCCCTCATCCTCGACTTCCGCGCCGCCGAGGCTTTCCATCGCTCACACTTCATGTGCTCCATCAATATCCCGCACTCCACTCTCTCCGCCTCGGACTTCGTCTCCTACGATCCGGCTAAATTCGCAGAGAAACACCTCACCACCTCAAAGGACCGCGAACTGTTCTCCCAGCGGCGCAGACTCGTGGTGTTTCTCATTCCTGCACACAACTCAGTGAAGCCATTGTGCGAATCCGCGACAGAGTTCAAGAAGGTGCTGGGAACCACTGTGCAGACAGACAAGAATTCTCACCTCAAAGCGAAGGGACTGGCCATAGCCTGTCTCATGTTCGGGTGCTTCCGACAGGAGAAGATACGCGAGGCATATATCGTTCACGCAGGCTTCCGCAACCTGCTGGCCCTCTATCCGTTTCTCTGCGAGTTCTGTGACAACAAAATATATGTCGAGCCGTAATAACTCGTGTGTGCGAACGAGAGGGTAGAAGACGAAGGGCATACCCGAACGAGATTCTGCAAGGCAAGCTCTATCTGGGGGACCAATTCGATGCGAAGGACATTGCGGTGATGCGGAACCTGAGGATCACACACGTGGTGAACGTGACCTCGGAGATCCCGAATCACTTCGAGAGGGACGGTATTATTTCTTACGTAAGCTATAATAAACATATAGGCATAACATACCTACGCGTGGTGGTAGAAGACAAGAACGAGTCCAAGATCCATTACTACTTCCCCCGAGTGTACGGCTTCATCGATTCCGCCATATTCGGCAAGCCCAAGGAGGAGTCAAAGAGCCACAGCGACGTCTGTCCCCTCCTCAGCGGCTCCCGTGTTGACGCAAAATACGCGGTGGCACGCAAGTCGTTCATAGCGGGAATGGAGTCGCTGAAGGAGCTGCCGGATTCGGCGCCGGAGGAGCACAGCCCCGAGGAGATCTCCCAGGCCTTCGACAGGATGATCGCCGGTTCCGCAAACTCCAACCGTGTCCTCGTTCACTGTGCAATGGGAATCTCGCGGTCATCGGCGATAGTCATAATGTACCTGATGAAGAGGTTCAACTTGTCGCTTGAATCTGTACGACCGGGGTGAAACCAGCGAGAATAGGCACTGACGTTCGTGAAGTCCAGGCGACAGATGGTGGAGCCCAACGAAGGATTCCGGGAGCAGCTAATACAGTTTGAGAAGTCGAAATACTCGTTCATGCGGGCGCTGGAATTGAGCGTGCCATCACTGCCAGCCTTAGGTCGGCGGCAGACGGGCATCGGCCTCATCGACTTATCCGAATAATCTCTACTTCCCTCTCTATTTATTATACATATACATGAAATTGCGATAGATATGTTCAGCCATAATACAGTAAAAAATAAGCCAGGTCGATTAGGTTACAATAGAAAAGAATACCTTGGCGTGGCGGTATAAAACATAGCGAAGTTAAATAATTCATATAGGAATGGAGGAGTGCAGGTGCAAATCTGAAAAAGTCGGAATATTTTGCGACCAGGCCGGCTGCAAGTGCTTCGTCTGTCTGGAGTGCATGTGCTCCCAGCACCAGGCCCATCGCACGTTGACCTTCAGCGGCCTCTGCAAGCAGATGCTCACAGAACTCGAAGCACTGGTCAAGGAGAAGCAACTGCAGGTGGGCCGCATGGTGAAGGAACAGCTGGACCAGTGCTTCGCCAAGCTTAACGTGGCGCTGGAGGAAAGCTTCATGAAACTGAGGATGACGGTGCAGACACTGCTGGACAACTTCGTGAAGAGCACGCGGCTGGGCGCTATCCAGCAGTTTCTCAACGACAAGTCCAACCTCACCGCCACCAAGGACCACACTCCTGAGGTCTCCGCTCTCCTCGCCAAGGTTACAACGTGCTACAACAAGCGGGAGTACAATCTTCTCCCCCAGCATTACTCGCAGTATGTTGACCTCACGCACCAGATACAGGAGTCCAAGAAGAAGGAGAACAGCGTGCACAGATTCAAGGGGATAATCGAATCGGACTATGAGACGATCAACGCGGCGCTAAAGAATTTCCAGAACATGGTTGTACAGCTGCAGCAGAAGGTCGTCAAGGAGATTCCGAAGTCCAAGATCGTGTTCCATCCTAGTGCCACAAAGGAGCTCAACGAATATTACCTGACCTTCCCGCCCACCAAGCTGAAGCCGTATGTGTATTTCTGGAAGGCAGACTCGCTCTTCATATATTTCCTGACCCAGAAGAAGGTCGTTTACGGTCTCGACTACTTAACGGAATACTCATTCGGCTGCTGCATGTGGAAGAACAAGATCTACTTCAGCGGGGGCGGCAAGTCCGAAGAATATTACGCGAAAACAATGGAATGCGAGATCCGGGACGGCTCTGCCGCGTCCCGCGCCCTTGCCGATATGCTGAAGCCAAAGTGCTCCCACACGCTCGTAGCCTTCAATGGCGGCTACGTGTTCTCCTTGGGCGGGTTCATCGACCGCAGGGACAACAACTACTGTGAGGCATATAACGTGGAAAAGAACCGCTGGAGCCAGATCAAGCCGCTGAGCGAGCCCAAAGCTTACGTGGTCGCCTGCACCTTCCTCAACCGCTATGTCTATTGCATCGGAGGAAGAGGCTGCACGCAGATGAACTCGATTGAAGTGTACGACGGACTGAGCCCGGAGGATGGCTGGTCGTCGCACGAGGTGGCCGAGAGAATCGATAGTCTCACAAAGAATAACTACGGCGCCGCCATACAGAGTTCTATCGGCTCCATCATAATCCTTTCGCGCAGCACGCTGTTCGACTACAACGTGGGCCGAAACCGCATGGCCAAACGTTGCGACGTCAATGCCGAGGATTTGGGACTAGAGATTGTGCCGGTGCTCTACAAATCGTGGATATACCAGATAGCGAAGCGGTCGCCGAAGCCGTACATCGAGGCGTTTTCGACTCTGCAGAAAAAGACCAGCACCATCGAGATAGATCAGACGTAACTCTAGTCTACGTTTTTTTCTCTCTCTTCTCCATAATGTCGCTAACGCATACTACTACGCCTGAATAGTTTCGTCGAAGTAATGTCGCATGTTAAGACTTATGCCGTATAGCCAGCTTCGATATGATCGCGTCAATGTCCATCCGCTCCTCCGGAGATTCCACCAGGCACTTCCGTATTACATTGCAGATAATGTGCACATTCGAGCCCTTCTCAGCCTCGGGCAGCCGTATTTTCCCGTCGGTGGCCCACCGGTGCATCGCGCTCTTATCCAGCAAATGGTAAAGGAACACGCCGAAGCTCCACAAATCGGATCTGCAGGTGTACGACCGGCCCGCGACCAGTTCGGGCGCAGTGTAATTATGGACACAGTTCAGCCGTCCGCTCGTGTTCGGCAGCTCCACCGCTTCCTCGAGCCCCGTCACTCTCATCCAGCTTGAGGCCTCGGGCGTGTGGACGACCAGCACGTTTGAGGGCGTGATATTCCTGTGCACAATGTTTGCGCTAAATATAGCCTTGAGGGTCTTGGCCACCTCGGTCCCTATAAGTCTAATCGTCCGCCCGCGCTTGTTGCAGGCCGCCAGGAGGTCCATAACAGAAGCGTATCTGGGCGTCTCGAAGAAGAGCACCTTCCGATTTTCGATTGTCTTGTGGCTCTGGAACCCGATCACGCCGGCGACTGCCTTCAGCTTGTTCAGGATCTTAATCTCGTTTTCTGCGCACTCGGTCGCTTTTGGCCTGGACGAGTAGCGCTTGCAGAACAATTTGCGCGTCTTCCCGCCCGAGTGCACTTCACAGTACCCAACCTCGTATTCAGCCTCCGTTCCTTCCCCCACCATGTATATCGCCTTGTGGAACTCATACCTCACCCCCTTCTCCTCTTCTCCATCCATCGGCGCGATCGGGTCCACGGCGGTGAAGTATGGGTGTCGCAGCAAGTCCTCCATGCGCAGCCTCTCGCTGGGGGAGTCGGCCAGACATTTCTCAGCCAGGTCGGATAAGGCCAGGCTCCCTGTCGAGGGCCGCGCGAGGGATTTCAGCAGGATTCCGAAGTTCCACACCCAGTACGAATCGTCCGGCTTCCCTGCGAGATTAAGCTCTGGAGCGATGTATGGCTTCTCTAGCAGCTGTTTATCTATAGAGTGAAGCCAGCTGAACTTGACCGCGCAGTCGCCCTTCTCGTCCCTGGTGACCCACACGTTCTCTTCCGTTATACAACAGGGAACCTTGCTGGCTTCCTTGAGCTCGAGGAACGCGCTGGCCAGCGCCCGGGCCACAGTGCGCACATCCGGCTCGCTGCATTTTGTCAAGGCTTCCTCGCCGCAATGCTCCATTATTACATAGAGGTCCTTCCCCACCTGCATCAGGTTCTCGATCTTTGCCAAGCACTTGCACCCCGCGTGCTCCTGCTGGATTTCCAGCGTCCTGCCGGCCTCCTCGATAAATCTGGCCGTCTTCGGGTCCGTATCCGCGTCCTTCATGGTTCTGACCGCGAACCTGCTCTCTCCCTTGTAGCAAACGACATCCCCAGGATCCATGCGATACGGGTCAAGGCTGTCCACCACGGTGAAACAGGCGGCGGAAGCCAAGGTTTCGGTGCCGGTCAGAAATGGGTCCTGCAGCACTTCCGCCATGGTGGGCCGCTTTGATGCGTCCGACAGACAGCGCGAAATCAGCGCCTCCATCCATGGAACTGCCAGCCGCGTCTTCGTATCGCGGGCGCAGAACTCAGCGAGAAGTTTGCCGAAATCCTTTACATCTTCTAGCAGAGGAGATAGATCATCCCCAACGATCTTGGCCCGCGAGAATCCGCAGAGCACAAGTTCAAGCTCGTCCTCGTTGGTAAGTCTGGACCGGTTGATGATCACGTTCTCCATCTTCAAATTTCCGTAGAGGACTCCAGCCGAGTGGACCTCGCTCAAGGCTCTGGCCAGCGCGAAAGCCACTGCTCGGATCTCTTGTTCCGTCAGCGGAAGATTCTTGACTCGGTTGTAGTACTCGCGAAGAGTCCCGCCCTGAACAAAGTGAGTCACCGTGTACCAGAACGTGCCACAGGTCAGCTCATCCCCATGAGTCTGCAGTGGATTCGCAGGATCCGGCTTCGGGAGTGCCATTGATCCCTCGTAGTCGCACTGAACCACGCCGGAGTGGTAACTGAGTTTCCTTAGTGCGTCCCTCTCTCGCTCGTAGGACTCCTTAGCGGCGAAGGGAAAGGCCTTGACGACTAAGAACTCGGGGTTATCGGGGGCCTCGTCGGTGCACCTGTATTGGGCCAGCTGAAGCGTGCAGGTTCCGCTCGAGGGGAACCGCAGACTAAAGACCTCGTAGGGATGGACGTGGTAGTCGGGTCGCAGACTGGTCAAGGCCACCTCTGGCACGTTCTTCAACGCAATTCCTCCTTCCTTTCCTGTTGTTCCCTCCATATTGTTAGCTGTATTATTTTCGTTCGCTTTAAGAGGGCGAAGAATTCAGGATTTCGTCAGAGGCAAGTCTATTCGCGGCGGGGCAAGCGAATAGATATTGGATATCGGATTCTGTTCTGCATTCTACGTTTTTGTGCCGGTCTCAGCACTGTGGCTTCTTTCGTTATCTGTATATGTATGTTACATTAGTTAGTTAGTAGTGCCTATTCGGCAGCCTTGTCCCTGGAGTAGAACAGCATGTAAGCCTCACATCCCAGCGCGTCCTCTTCCTTTATCTGTCGCACCGACTCGTCATTAAACAGATACCACTATTTCACGTTCTCGCGATCGATGATACGTTCCGCCCACGACGGCCGAGGGCGTAGAAGTGGCCGCTGTGGGGGCCGCCGTTGTGCACACACACCGCCAGCAGGTTGTACCTTATCGCCTGGTCCCTCTCCGCCGAGTGTCTACTCTGAGTCGAAGCGAATACTTGGCGATGTCGAGTTGTCGTGGATACTTGATGAACCGATTGATCTTCTTCGACCCGCCCACCAGCCGCTTCAGGTGCAGTATAAGGTACTTGGGAGGACGGTCGATCTCCATGAGCTTGGTCACCGGAGCAACCTCGGAGCATTTCTCGCACCGGTACCCGACCCGCTTCCCCAGTTCCTCGCTCTCATATTCGTTGCTGAGACAGTCGTCGACCGTGTCCCCGGTGATGGACAGACTTATCCCTAGGAAGGGATCGTATGTGACAGATTTGTGGCCGCAGCTGCGACACTTGACCGTCCCCCTGTACTGCCCGCCGAACAACACGTCCATGACGTTGGTGTTATGCCGTCTGTACCACTCCCACGACTCGTCCCCGTTCCAGCCCTCCTTCCTCTCCCCTTTTGTTTCCGGGTTGGTCTCTTCCTGCACCATCGGGAACAGTGTTTTCCACAAGAATTCGTGTGCGTCCTGCTGGCCGGCCGGGCACATTCCGAGGAAAGCCTTGGGAGAGACGACGCCGCGCTGGCCGGAGAAGATCTCCCCCAAGATGTCGGCAAGGCTGCGGCAGGTGGTTCGTCGAGGCTTCTTCGTGGCGTGGGAGAGGTTGGAGAACTTGCCCGCCAGGAAGTACGCGTTGAGTTCTGGCACGCAGAAGAGACACTGCAGCGCCGCATTCAGGTAGCAATTCGCCCCGTAGTTGCGCATTCCCACGGCCGGCGCGTACTTCTTCTCCATCTGGTCGTCCGAGCTGCTGGCCGAACACTCTGAGTCACCCTTGTGCGCTCCCACCGCCGTCTGCATTCCAGATGCCGACATGTCACGCGCGCCCGCTGGCGAATCTATGATCTCGATCTTGCTGCCCGTCCTGCGAGTCGGCCCGTGCGACTTCAGCGTGCTCATCCCGCAGGCCGCCTGCGACTTCTGTCCGGATTCGTAATCCTTGAGCTGGGCGCCGGAGCCGTTGAATGTTGTCATGGTGCCGTTGGCAGGAGAGATAGGCATGGCCACATTGTCCTCCAGACGTGATCCCGGACCCCTCCTTAGTTCTTCGAACGATATCTGTGATATAGGCATCGACTCGACCTCCCGACGGTTACGTATCTCCATGAGTGTCCACTGCTGGCTTCGGAACTGACTTTTGAGGAACGCCGAGAAGGCGCCCCTCTCGCGCTTCAGAGCCATCTGCGACCCATATGCCGTTTGTATGAGATTCCACAGCGGCTCGTCCACCATGTAAGCTCGTGCACTCTCCGTGTTCACATAAAGCAGCATCCCTGCGTTCCTCTCTTTAATCAGCGCCTGGTTGATGTTTTGGTGCGGCCTCGTCCCGCTACGAACATCTAGCTCTCTCGTTCACTATACCCATGAAGAAGATAGCGAGCCCAGGAGTCGAACCAATCGGCGTCGACCAGATAGCCATCATCGCGTGTCCCCGAGCTGGCAGAGGCACTGAACGCATCGTAGTAATATTTCTCCTTCGTCCTCTGCTCATCGGCCTTTGCGTTCGACAAGGTCAGCTACCGGTCTAGGTCAAGCATTACACTTTTCTTGAAGGACGGCTCCTTGGCTGGTGTTATTGTGATGGCGGAGGTGGCGGTCTTAGACGTGGTGGCGCTGGTGCTTGCCTAACGGGATGCTACAGAGGAGAATACCCCGCGGGAATGGGAGGGGTCGTCAGAGACCTTGTCGTCCTCTTTGAGGATGGATGGTTGTGCGTAGCATCTGGTCTTTTCGGGCTACTACGTTCGTGCCGAATCGACGGTACGCTGACCCGCGAGATGCCTCTGTCCGGCACGTTTCCGTATGTGCATCCCATTGTTGCTGCCAAGTTACAGTGCTATTATTTGTTTATTTATTTCATTCGCGAATGCGCATTTATCTTTCAGCGTTATATTATAAATAAAGTATAGAAGAATTCATAGCGTGCAATAACCGCCTGGAATACGGAAGTAAATATGCTGGCTCAATGACTGGTCCCCGTTTTTAAAAATAATATTACGGAAGCACCTCATTCTCGATTCTGTTGAGTAGCGCGTCTACATCTTCTTCCTCAGCCTCAGCCTCTTTCTCTGCCTTCCCCTTCGATTCCGTCTTGGTCTCCTCAGCTTTTGCCTCTGCCTTTATCTCAACTTTCGGCTCCTCATTCTGCGGCGGCTGCGACTCCTCCTTCTTCTGCTCCAATCCTGCAGTCTCCTCCGCGGTCTTCGTGGCCTGAATGTTCTCCGTCTTCTTTGTTTCCTCTGCCGTGGATCTGGGCGCCGGTGCTGGCCCCACCTTAACCTGCTCCTTCTCCTTCCCGGTCTCGGTCGTGGACTTCGGCTCCTGGCTATCCGATTTCGCAGCCACAATGTTAGCCGCAGGTTTCTTCTCCTCCTCGCCGACACTCCGCTTCCTCCCTTCCTTTCCCTCGTCGATAACGAAGGAGTTGGGCGCGGGCTCGTTTCGGGGGAGCAGCTCAGACTTGGTGATGGCAGCCTCGTTCTTCTCGATCAGTTTGCGCTTCTCCGCACAGAGCTTCCCAATCGTGTTCCAGAATGCGTCCTTGCACTCGGGGTCCTGCTTCGGGGCCGGCATCTGTTCCTTGGGGACGTCCGAGAAGATGAGGTCGACGAAGAAATCCGATGGGTACTTGTCGCTATCATGCGCTCCGTCGATCATTGGCTAGCCGCGTATGGTCAGATATGATACCTTGTTGAAACGGAGGATGTTGCCGCTGACGAAGCTGGTGTGGAAGTACAGTCGGAACATTGAGACACGGTCGTTTTCGCCGGCGTAGTGTCTGCAGCGGAGGAGCACGTCGTTCTCCACCTTTATTCCGACCTTGAACACGCACGACAGGTCCTGCTGTGTCAGCTCCTTTGACTCCTGTCTACGGACTGTGTGTGATGCCCATACTGGTCGAGGCTTGAGAAAGTGAGCGCCCCGTTCTTGAACAGCTGGATGTACGGTCGGCACACCACCTTCTTCGACTCAGGCTTCTCCGGGTCCGCCGGTTTATCGTTAATAACCGGAATGCCATTGAAAATGACCCGGTCGAGCATCAGCGGCGCATGTTTCGGCTATTTCGCTTTCCGCAGTGAAGAGATACAACAAATCCGTTGAGTACATCCCCTGCATAGTTCAGGTACAGTCGCTGCGAGGGGAACAGGTACTTGTCGGCCTCAAATCCGTGCTTCTATTCTGGCTAGATTTCAGACTGGTACATCGCTGAATGCGGCAAGGGCTTCGGCGGGGTGACGGAATCGTCCAGCGCAGTAGCAGAGGTACTCCGCGACGGCCATGCCGCTTCTTGCCTAATTGATGCTTAGCACGAGGGGTGGTGCCTTTGTAGATTGGCAGTGGACCACGATCACGTGCTTCGGGTCGCTCTGCAGCCACGAGTCCATCTCTTTGCAAAGCGTGAAGGCCGCCTCCAGTGGGAGGCACGGATGACCGGGGAAGGTGTAGTCGACGACCTGGTTGGCGAAAGGCTTGGGGTCGTAGGTGTGCTCTGACACGTTGAACACAAGGTAGTTCGACCCGAATCTCTCTGCCAGGTAGTCAGCCAGACTGTCCTGCTTGTCGGGGGATGGAAACGGGATTATTAGGAAGCGGTCGTCCACCTCGATGATTCCTTCGGGCGTGTCTACAGATGTGGGTTCGGACACAAAGAGCGACATACGGGACTCGGGGACAGCAGGAGGATGCTCCTCGGCGATGACCGGCGCGAAAATCGGCGTGATCCTGTTCATTATCTTGCTGAACATGCCTTTCATCTTTCTTATTCTGATGTTTTAATTATATCAGCGGCATATTTTCAACTTCTGTCTGGCTCGCCTGTGAAACTATTCGCCCAGAGCCGCAGCGCGTATCATGCAAAGTTTGCGAATCTGTGAGAAACAGAGCCAATTACTGCGGGTTCTCGTCGGGGTACTCGTACTTCGCCTGTATGTGCGCGAACGAGGGGAAAGTCTTCTCCCGGATCCTATTGAGCTCCTCGCTCAGCATCATGAACTCCTCCTCCTGCTGCACTAGTAAGTCCTGAAGCCGCCTCTTGGTCGCGATGATCCTACACACACAATATAGCCACGCCACTCGTACTTCATCTTGTTCTCTGCCTCTTGCTTGACCTCCTCCCCGCCGCCGCCGCTGCTGAGGTCGAGAATTTCGACCCGCTGTTTAACGCTCTCCTCCTTCTTCCGCGCATTCTGCTCGAGCTCGTCGTTCTCCCGCTTCTTGTCCTCGATCTGCTTCTGCAGCATCATGACCTTCCCGTTGATGGTCTTGATCCGCCGGTTGGCGTTGTCCTTGAGCTTGGCGATCTGCTTGTCCAGCATCTTGATCTTGTCGTTCTCTAGCATCGGCAGCTCGTCCCGCTTCTTGAACACCGGGTGTCGTCCGATCCTCTCCTGCATCACAGTGCTCGTGCATGTGTCCAAATATTCGATCTCCTTGTCGAGCACCTTGATCTTCCAGTCGTTCTTCTTCCTGTCCTTCTCGATTGACGAGCTCTCGCGCAGCTTGTTGAACAATATGTCGGCGTGCTCGCGGATCTGCTTGTTGTAGTCGAGGATGACCTTGCGCTGCAGCAGCACCGCATGCTCCAGGTTCGGCGCGATCTCTATCAGCGATATCTCCACCTGTCCCTGCTTTATCCTTATTATGACCTCGATGTTCTCCTCGTACTGCAGGATCTCGTGCAGCAGTCCGTCCAGCTTCATCTTCCTCTGATTGATGGTCTGGATGCAGTTGCTGATCTGCATTTCCAGCGTTCTGTTATAGCCCTCCTTGGCCTCCTTCTCGCTTTCCTCGAGCTGCTCGTGTTTCTTCACCCCAACGTAGCGCAGCCTGAGCTCGATAAGATCGCGGAAGTTCTCGTCCGTCAGCTTGCTGAACACATTATCTGCCCGCGGATTGTAGCTCTCCTGTCTGTCCACTATCTCCTTGTCTATCGCAACGTAGGGACTGCGCTTGAAGACGTTAGGAGTGTCCTCCTTGTGATCCTTGGCGCCCCCAAGCTTTCTTTCGCGCTCCTGGAGTTTCCGCAAGGCCTCACGACCGAGTTCGACGAAGTCTTTGCATGAGGCGAACTCGGTGGCGCTGAGCGACTGGAACTTCTGCGCCAGTTCGTGGTCTATCTTCTGGACCTCGCCCTCGCGGACGGCCTCTGCCCGATTGCGCTCAGCCTCGCGACTGGCGGTGGCCTCGGGCGGCCGCTCCTCCTCGCCCTCCATCGGCGGCTCGCCTCCAGCAAGCTCCTGGTTGGCCTGGTCGAGTGTGTTCTTGATCTCCTCGTAGTGCTCGAGTTCCTTCATCAGATCCCTGAGCTCAACCTCGGTCTTGTCGCGTCCCTCGCGGAGGAGTCGCTCCTCATACAGCGAGAGATTCAGCCGGATGATATACAGCTCTTGCTCGTATATTCTCAGCTGCATGAACAGTCTCCGTTTCATCAGCTTGTTCATCCGCTCCTCGAACTTCTGGCATAACTCGTCGATGTCGTTCCTTGCCTTGTTCAGCTCCTGTCTCCACGCCTTCTGCTGGTTAAGCTTGCGCTCCTTGAGATCCTCCTCCATCTGGCGGAACTTGGTGAACTCCTGCCGCTGGGCCTCGGTCATCTGGCTCTCGGGCAGGTCCATCCACGGCTGCCGGACCAGCGCCTTCTCCAGCTCGTCCAGCTCCCGCTTAATCTCGAGAACGCCACCCATCATGGTGACGACTCCCCGACGACCAAGAGTATCGGATTGAAGAGCCCTGAGCCGCTCCTCGTCCTTGCGCTTCTCTTCTTCGAGGTGTGCCTTTTCCTCCTTTGTCAGGTATTTCGGGATCTTAATATCGGAGTCCTCGACCTTGAGGATGTGCTCAGGCTGCTCCCGCTTGTCGTCCTTGATCTCGAACTTTGTAACGGATTCCTTTAGGTCTTTCTGAAGCTCCTCGATTTTCTGGTTCTTCTCCTTGATGAGCGCGATTTGCTCTGATTTGTAGTTCAACAGCGTCTCAAACTCTTTGTTGAACTCCTTCATCATCCGCCGTATTATCTCCTTTATGAACACGATCTGCGCCCGCTTCCTGGCGTTCGTCTGCAGCTCGAAGGGCTCGTATATTAGTTCGTAGCCCTCGAGAGCCCGCCAGTTCTTGCGGAAGTACTCGATCTCCTTCTTCTCCTGCTTGATGGTGAGCCGGATGTCGTCCATCTTCTGCTCCTCCTTCTTTTCCTTGCCGAACTTGTCCTCCACATCGGCCGCGGACCGCTTTCCTCCGTGGGCCAACAGTCCCGGCCTCCTGTACTTGTAGGTGACCTTGGCCTTCTCCGGCCCGCCGCCCACGCTGTTCGTGGTCTTCGACGCCTCGTTCGCCGCAAACTGCGACAGCTGCTGCATCCCTATCGATGGGGCGATCTTCTCCTGCAGCTCCTCCTGGATTATCGGCTGGTTGGCGAATCTGTTCACTATGTAGTGCTCGCTCTCCTTGCTGATATCAGCCTTATCAACGAGGATCTCCTCAGCGCGTCGCTCTATGAAATCCTTGATCTCGAGCCGCCGCACGTTCGCCAGCTTGTTGTACAGCTCCAGCTCCTCCTTCGACTGCTTCCTTATATGAAAGTTAAAGATGATCTGGTCGGTGTGGAGAGAACGGCAGCCGGTGCTCTGGATCTCCATGGTGTCCCAGGTTCGCTCCTTTATTCTTTGCTTCAGCACCTCCGCCCGCAAGTTCTCCTTCGCCGCCGTCTTTCGCAGCTTTACACTCTCCTGATCACGTTCGACCAGCATCCGCTCCTTCCTTCCTCTGTCGACTAGGAACTCCTCGCGGCCGAGCTTCTCGAGATCCTGGACGGCCTCGTTCTTCAGCAGCAGCTCTCGCAGGCTCTCCTTTATCCCGTGCAGTTCTAGTTTAACCTGAGTCTTGAGCTTCTCCTTCTCTTCCTCCTTCTTGAGCCGCTCCTCGTCGCGCCACTTCTCCAGCATAACCTTTTCGTCCCCCATGGACTTGTCCTCTATCTCGTCCAGTGCCTTCATCGTCTCCCCGAGCTCGCCCGGGGTCTTCGGCCCGGTGGGCAGCGGCTCCTTGCTCATGTTCAGTATCAGGAACGAGCCGTCCCCGCCGCCAATGTATATCATGTTCCGCGATTGGGCGAAGGCCACCGCGGTCACGCCCCCATTGTTCACACTGTGGCTGCGGCCCTCCTTCGCCTGTCCCAGCGACGTTAGCACACGGATCTGATAGGTGCCGTCGCGGGAGCCGCTGGCGAGCAATTTGCCGTCGAAGCTCATGGCCCAGGTCTGGACCTCCAGTCCGTGTCCCGGGAACTCTCCCGCAGGCGGGGAGGCTGGCTTGCGGACGTCAATCTCGTTCAGCAGTGCGTCTGGCATGTCGTACTTCTTGATCTTCCGGTCCGCTCCCGTGATCAGTATGTCCCCGCCGCGACTGCATATGAGATGTGTAGAGCCGTTGTCGACGACGGAGTAGGTCGCGGGACACTGTTCCGGGGCGAGTATGCGGCCACGCGAGAAGTCGGCGGGCGGAGTCAGCGCTGCGAGAAGACTGTTGCTAAGGATGGCGATGAGCTTGGCGGGCGTGCCCGGCTCCACCTGTAGCCAGTCGAGGGAGTTGACCCGAGCCACCATGGGCAGATAGGCCGCCACGCTGAATCCGTTCTGTGCCAGCGAGTTAACGAAATAGATGCCTTTCTCCGTGGAGCTGCACGCGGCCAGCATGACGCCGTCGGGCGAGAGCTTGATTCTAGTGACCCGGCCGGAGAAGAGTTTGACGATCTTGACCAGTCTCAGAATCATCCTGTCGGAGAGGTCGAGGACGCGGACACAGCCATCAGCGCAGCCCACAAAGGCGGCCTCGCCCCTGGTGTCGATCTCGAGACAGGTGGGGTAGCACTTGGTCTCAAACCTTGCCAGCTGCTGCATGCTGGTGTTTTCCCACAGGCAGACCGTGCCGTCTTCCGACAGCGTGACCACCTGTGTGCTCCCTGGCAGCTCCTTTATCCCCATTATCTTGCTGGTCAAGAAGTCGCCCAACTTTGCGGGCAAGATCTTGGGCTTCTCTCTTGGCTTTGAGCCGCCCTCGCCAGCCTTGTCAGGTTGGACGTCGCCCTGGTCTTCCTCCTCGTCCTCGCTCTGAGCTTCGCATGGTATCATCACGATGGTGCCCTTCTGCGTGGTACCGATGATCTTGGTCATGGGGTTGTTGTAGACCATGTAGGTGAAGGCGCCGTATTCGGTGGTGAGTTCCTGCTGCGGGTCGGCTCCCAGCTTGTTCCCGCCGTCGTACGCGTACTCGTACCACTTCAGGGTCGCGTCCGCCAGCGACACTATTATCTGTGTCTGCGTTAGAAGGAGGGCGAGCGGCTCGGCCTCGAACTCCTTGGACTCGAGCTCAGATATCGCATCATCCTTGGTGTTGAAAATGATAACACGCTTGCTGGACCGGTCGGCCACAAGGATGCGCGACATCTTGTCCCAGATGAAGTCCGCCCCATCAATTTTCTGCGGAATGTCGCGTCTCACCAGCTTGTAGCCCAGCTCCAGCTGGTTATCCGCATACTCGCCCACCTTCTCCACCGTGTACACCGATATTCCGGTTGTAGTCATGATGGCGAACATGCTGGCGTTGGAAGGATTGAAGGCGATTTTACGAAGAGTCTTATCGGGCAGCTTCTCCGCAATGCCCTTCAGCCGTTCGCCCGTCTCGGTGTCGTACATCGTTATTGAGTAATCGGGGAGACCGCTGACGGCGGCGAGACGGGTCCCATCGCGGGAGAACTCGAGTGCCGTGATCTGGATCTTCACGTCCGCTATTCCTTAGTTAGAGCGAGCGCTGTTACTTTTAATTTTAATGGGCTCCTTCCGCTCCTTGACGGAGGTGACATGGAAGAGGAGGATTTCGGGCCCCAAGCCATACTCTGCGGCGGCGATGAGCTGCCGGGCATTGTTGACAGCAAATGCCGAGAAGCCGTTCCGCGTCGTTCTTCGTGCGTTACTGACCATTATCATACCTTATATAATCGCGCTTGTTCTTCTGCTCGAAGTGCCAGAGACACAGGTCGGAGCCGAAGGGGTGGACCAGCATGTCCTCTAGGTATGACTGATAGCCGGCTGTTCTGAAGCCGCACACTTGACTACGGGACAGTTAGAGATGGCAGGGCGCGTACTAAGCCATTGTTTGTGATCTCTCTCTGCTTATTTATTTGAATAAATCGCTGGCAGCCGTATCTTATGTATGTGTGCGCGTGCTACAGTCAACTGGGAGACTGCGAGACTGAAGGGGTTTTGGGGTGTTGGGG
>QFZN01011885.1_pt1 | contig 21410 bp, 17 predicted proteins | sample 1740101 | NCBI WGS metagenome assembly QFZN01 (sample SAMN09210849, study PRJNA391713) | Ciliate metagenome, whole genome shotgun sequencing project. | isolation source: combination of 50 Heterometopus sp. ciliate cells from an enrichment culture... | host: Heterometopus sp. ...
AACTGGGATATGAGGGGTCGTACGACCGTGTGGCCGCCTTTGGTAGACGGTGGAAGGTGGGTCAAATGGAGAGGGTCAAATCCGCGAGCAAATCAACAACATCATTTCTGGTGAATCGATTCAGCGAGCGCCATGTCGCTCACTAAACGTCTTATAGGCTCAGTTTTTCCACTTCAATTTTTACTGCGATGCTTTTGACAGATCCTGCGCTTGAGTTGACAGATGCTCGTACGCATTTGGTGGCACCCTACAAAATATGGAATTGGGTCGCTGCCGTCGATACGGAGCCGTGCTTCATCATCTCGACAAGATATCAGTCTGACCGACAGACATTATTCACCACGGCCTTTGTCTCCTCAGTCAAACGTCTGCTTGAATATGCAGGGCCAAACGGAAATCAAAGCACCAGGTCTATCTGCTGCAAAAGGATCTCGATGACGATGGCCGGCAGAATCTGCGCTTGGAGGAAATTTTAGGGGTGGGGATCTATCAAGACTTGCCAGCTGGCGTTCCCTATTTTGCACATTTGATGCGCGATGGATCGTACCGTCAAACGTACGACGCGCAGCCTGCCCTGGAGAGCGGGACTCAAGTAAGACTCGTGGCATCATTTTGCGACTACGTTATTCCACAAGTAGCTTGATTGGTGCAGTTCATCATTACACAGCCTAAGCAAAGTTCTCTAGCGAAGACATGCAATATGATTGTGACCGCCCTTGGGAATTATTAATTATGGCCGCTTTCCGCGGCCCGGAAGAACGAGCAAGGAAATGAATGAAGAAGTCGATATCTCGATCGCGATCAAGAAACTACACCGGCTGCAGCTAGAGGATGGAGACATCGGCGCTGCATACTGGCTTTCAATTTCCACGCTATTAAAAAGCGCGGATGACTATCGCAAGAGAGCTATTGCTGCAGAACGTAAACTGCAAAAGATCAGTCGACTTTGCGAATAATAGACTCCTCATCGGAGCCCCACACGCCCTTATCCTCATTCGAACCTCCCGACATTTTGGGTGCGAATACTTACATCGCCGAGTTCAAACACGCGGGATATTTTCTCTGTTGATTTGCTCGCGGATTGGAGTGAACCCTAGGGCTGGACCAAGTGCAGGAGATGAAGTGATACCAGCTTCGGTTCGAAGCTGCCATGACGGTTCCGAGGAACTTCAATCGGCAACTCGCCAAATTCGCCCTTGAGCGTCTTGCGACTCTTGCCGTTTCGGGTATTGCCCGAATCATTGGCTACGCTCCCGTGCTTCTCATGACCCAGGTGCTCGCTCAGTTCGGCTTCCGGGGCTCGTTCCACCACCAGCTTGGTGAGATGCTTCAACAGGCCTTCTTCACCTATTAAATCTTTGGGATTCTTGTAATTGGCTAGCAATCCAGCCAGTAATTCTTCTGGTACGTCGTGTTTCTTTTTACTCATTGTGGCTCCGGACAAGGCGACAGTTTCCTGCCAATAGTCCGTTTACACAAAATTATGTACAGGCCCATGCCCGGTTCGGTGCCGGCACGTCGAACTTCTGTTGCAGATGATTCGGGGCAATGACTGTCAGCTTGCCATAGCGCCCAGCACGACGGCGATAGCCAGTCTGGCACTTGAGGCCTTCTGTGCGCATCAGGCGATAGACCCGATGCTTGCCACAACGCTCGCCCAAGTCGCGCAGGTCGGCCGTAATCTTGCGAGCCATAGACCCCGCCAGATTCCAGCCACGATCGCTTGATGAGCCCCAGGATCCGCCGGTCCTCCTTGGTCCTCTCGTATTCCGGTCGGGCCTTCCAAGTGTAGTTGCCGCTGGGATGGACGCGCATTACGCGGCACATCGGGCGAACGGCATGCTGGGGTTCGTGAGCCACAATGAATGCGTACTTTACCGGAACTCGTTGGCAAAGAACGCGGCCTTTTTTAGGATGTCGCGCTCCTCGGTGACGCGCTTGAGCTCGGCCTTGAGGCGACGCAGCTCTTCTTGCTGGCTGACCTGTGCCCGACGCTCCTCAGGTGCCAATGCGTACTTCTTCATCCATTCGTACAGCGTCGGCTGCGATACCCCGAGCCGTTTCGCAACATCAGGGGCTGAGTGGCCCCGTTCCGTGACCTGCTTGACTGCCTCAATCTTGAACTCTTCCGGATAACGCTTGTTACTCATGACGACTCCTTGGTTGCCAGATATTTTAGGCTGCGGAGTGTCTAGTAGTTCCGGGGCGATTCAGTATTAATGATTCCTTCCAGGCAGGGTAGACGTGGGCTATCGAACAGACCGGTATCGGATTCAGATTTAGCCTTCATTCTTGCTAACGCTTCTCTGAAGCGAGTTTTTTTTGAGTCCACTGAAGTTCTTAAGAAGGTTGTGATATGGCTATTCCTCATGAGAATTTACCGAAGATAGACAGACGCAGTCTCGTCTTTTTATTATTGGGGACTGTCGCGCTTTTTCTCGGCTGCTACCGCGGTCTTCAGGTGAGCGGGGATACTGCAACAGAATTTGCTGTTTTTGTAGTCAGTATTGTGTTCTTCGCCGTAGCAATTATGTTTTCTTTGCAAGCGAGCAGAAAGTTGATCTCGTCTGCAGCCTTCACATCGTTGCAGCCGGATACGAAGGCAGAGATGGATCTGCATCCAGACCGCGACACCGAAAGATCATCTCCTTCCACCGTCAAAAATATCGTTGTTCCTTTAAGTAATTCGACGAACAAAGCAACTCTTCTGCCGGTCTTGTCCGATACCACCACGCTCGCCCAGTCGCCAAAACAGGCCCGCCTTTTGATTGATTCTTCATCGCAAACTACGCCCAACCTGGCTACGTTAATGCGATCGCCGTTATCAGATTTACTGCTTGCTGCTGTTTGCAAGGACCCGGTCGGCGCCAAGATTCTGTTTGAGCAGGCGCTGAGTCAACAAGGATTTCTCTGGAATAGTGAGCTGAAAGTGGACCGGCACGATGATTCGCGAACGTCTCCCGAGGCGTCCAGTTAGCTCCCTTCACCATCGCTCTCTATTTTTTAGGACGTTCAATCTGCCATGTGTCAGTCCAATCGATATTGGCCACGTTTAGTTCATCATCTGCCGCGCCGGAGGAGACTTTGACTGTCGAGGCTATTGTCGCAAAAGGACTTGTGAAGAGCTTCGGTGAGGGCGAGGCACGCATGACGGCTGTGAAAGGCGCGGATTTTACCGCCCACTTCGGAGAGATGATTTTCTTGGTGGGCCCTTCGGGCAGTGGTAAGACGACATTTCTGAGCATGATCTCCGGCATTTTGCGTCCAGATGTCGGTACCGTAGAAGTGAAGGGCGTTGATATCTGGAAACTCAGTAAGGAGCAGTTGGCAGATTTCAGACTGAGCACGATAGGTTTCGTATTTCAGGATTTCCATCTCTTTACCCGGCTTTCATCCGCTGAGAATGTCGCGATCCCTCTCATACTGCGACAAAACGACTGGGATCAGTCTTTGGTAGCTGCAGAAAAATGCCTCGACATCGTAGGTTTGAAAGGACGCGGAAAAATATTGCCGGTCAAGTTATCCGGAGGCGAGCAGCAGCGCGTGGCGATTGCACGCGCTATCGTCGGCAGTCCCGACATTCTCATTCTGGATGAGCCAACCGCATCGCTGGACGGTGATACCGGCAAGATGATCATCGCCTTTGTCAAGGAACAGGTGCTGAACGCGCAGCGCTGCATCTTGATCGTGACTCACGATGCCAGAATTAACGAATATGCTGACCGTATCCTGCATATGGAAGACGGAAGAATAAGCGGACTGGACAAAGGCACTCAATGAAAAAGAATGCCATCTTCATCCTTGCGGCGCTTGGCATTCTGGCCGGAGTAATTGCCGCCTACCTGTTCGGTATTGAGCGCAAGGCGCAACCACCGGTTTTCGCACCTGTCAGCAATCCCTATCAAAGCGCGATTTACGCCAACGGCATCATCGAAAGCGACCAGGCGGGTGGTTCTAATATCAACATCTATCCTGAAGTCTCCGGTCTGGTGAAGACGGTACTGGTGCATGAGGGGCAAAAGGTAAGTGCCGGTACGACACTGATCGGAATCAATGACAGTGTGCAGGAGGCCAGTACCGAGCAATTGCGTTTACAAGCAGAGGCCGCACTGGCGCTGCTGCAGGAACTGCAAACTGCCCCGCGCAAGGAGACGCTCGCCATTGCGTCTTCGCAGGTGACGTTGGCCCAGGCCAATCTCAAGATAACGCAGGATCAGTACGATAAACGTCATGCCAGCTACGAGGCCGATGCCAAATCTATCAGCAAAGATATTCTTGACACGGCCGACAATGCAGTAAGGCAGGCTGCTGCGGCATTGGAAGTCGCACGCAGGCAATACGACTTGACCCGAGCCGGCAGCTGGAGTTATGACATCGTCAATCAGCGCAGGCAGTATGAAGCGCTGCAGCAAGGCTATTTGGCGGCACGTGCCTTGTCATTAAAATATACAGTCAAGGCAGAGGTTGACGGCGTGGTTCTGGCGGTGAATACGACCGTCGGCAGTTACGCTTCTTCTTCGGGTTCCTATAACCCCTATACACAGGCGCTTGATCCGCTGGTGATCATGAGCGCGCCGCAGGACAGCATGGTGGTGCGTTGTTACATCGATGAAATCCTCATTACTCGGCTGCCAGCAGCCGAGCATATTCAGGCACAGATGTCTATTCGCGGCAGTCAGGTCAAGGTGCCATTGGAGTTCGTGCGCGTACAGCCATTTGTCTCGCCTAAGATTGAGCTATCCAACCAACGGCAGGAAAAGGTAGATCTGCGTGTCCTACCGGTGCTGTTTCGCTTCAAGATGACGAGCTCCACCATGGCCTACCCGGGACAGTTGGTCGACGTGTTCATCGGTTCAAAATGAAGCTTTTACTATCCTTGTCCATCCTATCCGTGCGGCGAAAGACTTGCCGCTGGTCTCGTGTGCTGATGCTTGCAACGGTGACGCTGTCTGCCTGCGCTGTCGGGCCCGATTTCGTCGCCCCGGGAGCGCCCGAGATCGATCGTTACCTTAAGGGGCCGCTGCTGCATGGGACTGAATCCGGTGATGGTCGGCGCCAATACTTTTCATCGCAGACTGAACTTCAGGCTGACTGGTGGCACTTATTCAAATCTGCTGCACTTGACCAGACGGTCGCAGAGGCGTTGCACAACAATCCAAGTCTGCAGGCTGCAGACGCGAGTTTGCGCCAAAGTCAAAACTTGCTGCTAGCCGGTGGCGGCATATTTTTCCCCTCGGTCAATCTCGGCGTCGCGGGCCAGCGTGGCCGAAACTCTCCCTACCAGGACGGTACGCGGAACTCAGGCACCGTATTCAATCTGGTGACTGCCAGCGCCACCATCAGTTATCCACTCGACCTTTTTGGTGGCGAGCGCAGAACCGTTGAAGGATTGGCGGCACAGGTCGAGCAACAAGGCTTCATGCTGAAAGCCGCTTATCTGACCTTGTCGGCAAACGTCGTCAATACCTCTATTGCACGAGCAGCGTACGCGGCGCAGATTGATACGACCGAGCAGTTGATCGATTTGGAAAAAGAACAGCTGCGTAGTATTGAAATCCTGGTTCGCAACGGCGTACAACCCTATGCCAATATCCTCAGCCAGCAAAGTCTGATTGCTGCTAATGAAGCCCAATTGTCTCCGCTGGTGCAAAAAATGAATCAGGCCGATCACTTACTCGCTTTGCTCAAAGGTAGTACTTCGTCACAAACCGACCTGCCGGAAATTACATTGGACAGCCTGCAACTGCCTGTGGATCTGCCGCTGAGCTTACCCTCCGACCTGGTTCGGCAGCGCCCGGACGTTCGCGCTGCCGAAGCGTTGTTGCATGTTGCCAGCGCCAATATCGGCGTGGCGACGGCAGCGATGTTTCCGAGTCTCAACCTCAGCGCGACGTATGGCAAAGCCGGCGCCAGTCTGAGTAGCCTGTTCGGCGCCGGCAGCGCGTTCTGGAGCGTCGGACCAGCCCTCACGATCCCCGTGTTTGAAGGAGGGCGGTTGCGCTACCAAAGGGATGCCGCAAAAGAGGCGTATCAGGTACAACTGGCCAATTACCGGATTTCGGTCCTGACTGCATTCGAGCAGGTAGCGGACGTGCTGACGGGGCTGCAACAAGATGCCAGGGCGCTGCAGGCGCAAGCCGATGCGCGGGCTGCTGCGGCTGCGGCATTAACGCTGCTGCAGGTGAGTTATCGCGCAGGCATGAGTGACTACTTGAGCGTATTGGCAGCGGACGTACAGTGGCACACGGCAAGCATTGCTTATTTGCAGACAGTGGCGCAGCGCCATCAGGACACCGTCGCCTTGTTCGTTGCGCTCGGAGGGGGCTGGTGGAATGGTGGTTCAATCGCCGCACAGGACGGGCCGCCATGAAGCACGCCGGAATTTTGCGCATCGGCTTCAAGTTGCTCGTCAACGACCGGGCCAAGTTTTCTGCGTTATTGATCGGCATCACCTTTGCGGTATTTTTGATGATGCAGATGACAGCAATGTTTGCGGGGATTTTGAATCGAGCCTATTCGGCCGTGACAAATATAGGTGCAACGATGTGGATCATGGATCCGGCAGTCAACACCGCAACCAGTTCGATCCCTTTGCCCGACTATCTGTTGGACGCGGTACGCAGCATGGATGGCGTGCAGTACGCGGTGCCGTTATTCATCGGCGGTGCACAAGTCAGGCTTGCCAGCGGGACTTACCAGGGTGTGACGGTCGTCGGGTTGGACGATACCAGCTTGTTTGGCAGACCAGAACTAGAGCAGGGCAGTATTGCCGATATTTATGCCGACAATTCGTTTCTGGTCGTCCATGATGCCGAGTTCGAAAAATTGGAAAACCCTGTGATCGGTACCAGTTTCGAATTGAACGACCATCGTGGCGTCGTGGTCGGCATCGCCAGGGTCGCCGCTAACGGGCTCAATGGCGTTCCCACCTTGTACACCACCTATAGCCGGGCCATCGAATACATTCCGACCACCCGCTTTACGATCTCCTACGTGTTGTTGCAGGCAAAGAACGACGCGGCCATCGCAGATATCAAGAAAGAAGTCGAGAAACTCGGCTATGTCGCCTTCACCAAAGATGAGTTCAATCAGAGGATTGCCAATTTCTACACCTACAAAACGGGAATCGGCACCAACATATTACTGATGACGGTGATCAGCTTTTTGGTAGGTTTATCAATTTCAGGCCAGACTTTTTACAGCTTCATTCTTGAGAATCTGGAAAAATTTGGTGCGCTCAAGGCCATCGGGGCCAAGAGTAGTGAGTTAGTCCTCATGATCTTGTTCATGTCGGCTTTTACTGCCTTGACTGGTTTCGGGCTTGGCATTGGACTGGTCACCCTGATGATCAGCATCACACGTGCGCGCCTGCCAAACTACGCAGCGATGATCACGTACGGCAACCTGGGGTTGGCATTCGTCATGGTCGTATTGATTGCCGCCATTTCCAGCTATTTTGGCGTGCGACGGGTGTTGCGGATCGAACCTTTCGATATCTTCCGCGGTTAATTTGACGGCGCGATATTACGCGGCCAGGAATGCACAATGACTGATTCTGCAATCGGATTGACCACTGTCGCCGCACATCTGCTGCAACAACAGGGCGGTACAAACAGTGTGATGCAGGTGGTAGAAAACCCATTCCTGCATGCCATCAAGAAATTGTGGGCTCCGGTGCCGTGGATGCTGGAGATCACGATCCTGATTCAGGTTGGACTAGGTGACTATCTGCAGGCCGTCATGGTGGGCTTGCTGTTGCTGTTCAATGCCGGCTTGAGCTGGTTCCAGGAAGGGCGGGCGCAGGCTACGCTTGACGCCTTGAAGTCGAGGTTGGCACTGCTGGCGACGGTGCGACGAGATGGCGCATGGAACAACCTGCCCGCAGTTGAACTGGTGCCTGGCGACATAGTTAAGCTGACGCTTGGCGTCGTGGTTGCTGCCGACGTTCGCATACTCAGTGGTTCAGTCCTATTGGACCAGTCGATGCTGACCGGTGAATCAATGCCGGTTGAAGTCAGTGTGGAAGAGCAAAGTTATGCCGGCGCACTGGTCAGGCGTGGCGAAGCAATTGCGGTTGTCACCGCCACAGGGACACACACCAAGTTTGGGCGAACCGCAGAACTGGTGGCAAAGGCGAAGGTGGAAAGTTCGCAGCAAAAAACGGTATTGAACGTGGTGCGGAATCTGGTGATATTCAATGGCGGTGTGACCGTCGTACTGGCGATCTACGCCTATTTTCTACCGCTGCCATTTGCAGAAATCATGCCCTTGATTTTGATCGCGGTGCTGGCCTCAATCCCAGTAGCGTTGCCGTCGATGTTTACACTCGCCGCCGCAGTCGGTGCGCGGGCGCTTGCGCTGCGAGGGGTTTTGCCGACAAGGCTGTCGGCAGTCGATGAGGCTGCTGGTATAGACATTCTGTGTGCTGACAAGACCGGAACGCTGACCAGCAACATGCTCAAAGTCATGTCGGTGACTTCCCTGCCTGGCATAAGTGAGGAGGAGGTATTGGCCTTGGCCGCATTGTGCAGCGCAGAGAGCGGCCAAGATCCGGTAGATGCCGCAATCCGCGAGGCGGCGTTACACCGGCCGTGGGAAGGTGTTCCCACCCTGGTGACTTTTATACCATTTGATCCGGCCTTAAAACGTGCGACGGCGAGTGCACGCCAGACGGACGGGGCTATTATCAGTATTTGCAAAGGTGCCTTCAGCGTCATCGAGACGCTGGCGCTTATTCCGCCAGGTATGAGTGCCAGTGGATTGCAGGCTAAAGGCTATCGCGTGCTGGCGGTGGCAGCTGGTCCGCCGGATCAACTCAAACTGGTCGGACTGATTGCCTTGAGCGATCCGCCGCGCGCAGATTCGGCCCCGCTAATCAAAGCATTGGCCGGCCTCGGCGTACGGACATTGATGGTGACCGGGGATGCGCAAGCGACCGCGCAAGTAGTCGCATCCTCAGTTGGCATCGTTGGCGAGACCTGGAACGGTAGCCCACTACCCGACGATATTAAGGCTGAAAATTATGCGATCTTTACCGGTGGGCTACCGGAAGACAAGTTCCGGCTGGTCAAGGCACTGCAGAAAGATGGTCATATCGTCGGGATGTGCGGCGACGGCGCCAACGACGCTCCTGCTTTACGGCAAGCGCAGATGGGAATTGCTGTTTGCACGGCGACGGACGTGGCCAAATCTGCTGCCGGTATCGTGCTGACAGAACCCGGCTTGAATGGCATCGTCATTTTGATCAATGAAGGTCGAAAAACCTTTCAGCGCATCCTCACCTATACATTGCGCTCCATCATCCACAAAGTGGTGCAGGTGCTTTTTCTCACCATCGGCTTGGTCATGACGGGGGAGGCGATCCTGACGCCGTCGCTCATGGTGTTGATGATGGTGATAGGCGACTTTCTGGCGATGTCATCGTCTACCGACAACGTCCGACCGTCGAGCAGACCAAATACCTGGCGCATCCGCAATCTCACAATGGCCGGCATCGCGCTGGGTGCGATTGACCTGATATTCTGTGTAAGCTGTCTCGCTAGCGGCAAGTACTTTTTCGGTCTGGACAATGCCAGCCTGCGCACGCTTACCGTCGTAACGTTGGTGTTCAGTGGGCAGGCCGTGTTTTACATAGCGCGGGAGAGGAAGCATCTATGGAGTTCGATGCCCGGGCCATGGCTCCTGGCGTCCTCAGTTGTTGACCTCGGGCTTATCGCGATGCTGGCCGTCAATGGTGTACTAATGACAGCATTGCCGACGTCGATCGTCGCCGCAGTATTTGTCGCCGCAGTGATATTGGCGTTCATTCTCGATGTCGTTAAGTTATTCTTGTTTAAGCATCTTGTCATCGTCTGAGAAACTGGCCCGGATCTCATGCCAATTGATGAAATGAGTTCTCATGATCACATTGAGGCATTCCGGCCTGTCACCGGTAACCCTGCAGTATCTTGATGTAGTTGGCGCGTTCGAATACTGACGGCACTTTGAGATTGCGTTGACTCATCATCCCTCGCACATATTCAAGCGAAGTGAAGTCGCGCGCCTCCAGCCACGTTGTCAGATGATCTAGTATGACGGCGACATGCGCCGGCCCTTTGCGTAACAATGCAGATGTTGTCATCACAACATCTGCACCGACCAGCAGATATTTCAATACTTCGTCTGCGCCTGACACGCCGGTGCTGGCCGCCAGTGACATAGTGGTACGGCCAGAGAGCACTGCCAGCCAAAGCAGAGAAAGACGGATCTCGTCTGGATCGCTCAGGTTAAGATCGTTGAGTACCTTCAAGCTGACCAGGTCGATATCCGGTTGATAGAAGCGGTTAAACAACACCAACGCATCGGCACCTGCCTCCTGCAACGTCATTGCCACATTGCCGACGGCGCTGAAATAGGGGCTAAGCTTCACTGCAATTGGAATGGAAGCGGCGGCGCGGACTGCTTTCAGAATATCCACATAGCGTTGTTCAACGTCATGACCGCACAAGGAAAGATCGGTGGGGATGAAGTAGATATTCAGCTCCAGGCCTTTGGCGCCCGCTTCCTCAAGCTGCTTTGCATAGGAAATCCAGCCGGCATTGCTGATGCCATTGAGACTGGCGATGATCGGAATGTCTACTTCCTTGCTGGCACGTCGAACTAGTTCAAGATACTGCACAGGACCGTGCTCATAATTGGCGAGCGCTGGAAAGCTGCTGCTGGATTCAGGCCAGCTATTGTCATTGCTACTCGTCAAATGGTCGTAGCGCACTTCCTCGGCCTCTATCTCCTCCTGAAACAGCGAGGGTAAAACAATGGCGGCCACGCCAGCGTCTTCCAGCAACCTAATGTTGTCGATCTTGCCCGTCAACGTCGATGCGGAAGCCACAAGCGGATTCTTCAGCTTGATCCCCATATACTGCGTCGTCAAATCCATCGATGTTCTCCTCAAGTGATCAATCAGTCTCGCGTTGTCTCGGCGCTGAAGTCCTGTGCAGCCAGCTCTTCATACTGATGGTATTTTTCGATGACGCTTGCCTGGGCGCTGATCAGCAGTGCAGCAGCGTCGGCCGGCATGGTTTTCGATAAGGAGGAATAGCGAATCTCATTGTAAGCATAGTCTTTGAAGGGAATGGAAGGGCGTGGGGAATCGAGTTGGAGCGGGTTCTTGCCCACGCTGCGCATGGCCGGATTAAAGCGTAGCAAGGGCCAGTAGCCGCACGCGACAGCAAGATCTTGCTGCTGCATGCCAAAGCGCATGTCAATGCCGTGTGCAATGCACTGGCTATAGGCAAGTATCAGCGATGGTCCATCGTAGGCCTCCGCTTCACGAAACGCATCCAATGTTTGCTGCGGATTGGCTCCCATTGCAACCTGGGCGACGTAGACATTCCCATAGGCCATGGCTTGCAGCGCCAGATCTTTGCGCGGCACGCGCTTGCCGGCTGCCGCGAACTTGGCCACGGCACCAAGCGGTGTTGCCTTGGAAGCTTGGCCGCCAGTGTTGGAATAGAGTTCCGTATCGAGTACTAATATGTTGACGTTACGGCCGGTGGCCAACACATGATCAAGGCCGCCGTAGCCGATGTCATAGGCCCAGCCATCACCGCCGACAATCCAGATGCTGCGTCGAACCAGATGGTCGACGACCGACAGCAGATCACGGGCGGGTTCGCTCTCGAGTTTGAGCAACACCGTTTTCAGTGTGGCCACCCGGATACGCTGAGCGCATAACTCAAACTCTTGTATTTGTGGTCCATCCAGAATGGCGGTCGCTAGTTCGCTGCCGACAATAGGCGCCAGTTGTGTCAACAGCGTGCGCGCCAAATGCAGATGTTTGTCCGCCGCCAAGCGAAATCCCAGGCCAAACTCTGCGTTATCCTCGAACAGGGAATTCGACCAAGCCGGGCCACGACCTTCGTGATTTTTTGTCCATGGCGTTACGGGCAAGCTGCCGCCATAAATCGAGGAGCAGCCGGTAGCATTAGCAATTTGTGCGCGATCACCGAAAAGTTGCGACAACAGCTTCAGATAAGGCGTCTCGCCGCAACCGGCGCAGGCCCCCGGAAATTCGAATAGGGGTTGCAAATATTGAATGCCGCGCACGTTGGCAAAGTCGACGCGCGAACGATCATTGACCGGCAAACCTTCGAAGAAGCTTATATTGTTTCGTTCCGCCTCCAGCAAGGGCGCCTTGGCGGCAAGATTGATTGCTTTGACATCCGGCTTGCTCGGGCTAATGACGGGACATGCCTCGACGCATAGCCCGCAGCCGGTGCAGTCTTCGACATAAAACTGCAACGTGAAACGAGCTTGCGGATATCCGCGTGCATTGACCGGGGCTGACTTGAAGGTGAGTGGCGCCGCCCGCAACGCTTCTTCCGGATAGTAACGCGCACGAATCACGCTGTGCGGACACACAAAACTGCATTGACCACACTGGATACACAGATCTTGCTCCCATACCGGTACGCTGTCAGCGATGTTGCGCTTTTCAAAGGCACTCGTGCCGGATGGAAACGTGCCATCCGCAGGAATCAAACTCACCTTGATATCATCACCGCGTCCTACCAGCATCTGTGCCGTCACCTCCCGCACAAACTCAGGTGCGTTGGCAGACACGATAGGCGGGCGATCATGCAGGTTAGAGACGTTGGCGGGGACCGGGATTTCAAACAGGCATGCCAGCGTTGCATCCACGGCAGCGAAATTCTTGGAGACGATGACCTCACCTTTGCCACTGTAGGTTTTGCGTATCGACTCCTTGATGTGCTTGAGTGCGATATCACGCGGCAAGACACCTGATATTGCAAAAAAACAGGTTTGCAAAACGGTATTGGTGCGCACGCCAAGTCCGACATCTCGCGCCACCTTTGATGCATCAATGACAAAGAAACGTAGTTTCTTGTCCACAATCTGCTGTTGTACCGAGCGAGGCAGTTGATCCCAGGTGCTTGATTGTCCGTACGGACTATTCAACAGAAAAACGGCACCCTTGGCAGCCAGAAACAACACGTCCTGCCGCTCTAGAAAACCGAATTGATGACAAGCAACAAAACCGGCTGAGGCAACCAGATACGGAGCCTTGACGGGAGTTGGGCCGAAGCGCAAGTGGGAAATAGTCTGCGCACCGGATTTGTGGGAGTCGTAGACAAAATAGCCTTGGGCGTAGAGGCCCGCATCTTCGGCGATGATCTTGACACTATTTTTGTTAGCGCCGACCGTTCCATCTGCGCCCAGACCGAAAAACACCGCACGGGTGGCGTTGCCCGGCTCGATCGAGAAGTCCGCATCGAATGTCAGATTGCTGTGTGAAACATCATCATCGATGCCGAGTGTAAAGCTGTTTTTCCCGGAAAAGCGATGTTGCTCATCGTACTTGGACAATTCATCCAGTGCAGCTTTGGCCATGCCGGGTGAGAAATTTTTGGACGATATGCCATAGCGTCCGCCAATTACATGTGGCATAGCGGTGATTTTTCCGCTGCTATATGCCTGCGCCAAGGTAGCGATGACGTCGAGGTAGAGCGGCTCGCCTGTCGCGCCAGCTTCCTTGGTCTGTTCCAGCACCGCCACGGCTCGTACAGATGCAGGCAACGCCGCCAGAAAATGCTCGGCAGAGAACGGCCGATATAAGCGCACCTGCACAACACCAACTTTCTGGCCTTGTGCACTGAGTACTTTCGCCGTCTCTAGTGCTGTCTCGGCGCCCGACCCCATCAGGATCAGCACACGTTCTGCATCCGCACTACCTTCGTAGTCGAAAAGATGGTAATGCCGTCCTGTTAGTTGGCCAAAGCGTTGCATGGCATCGTGCATGAGTGCCGGAACGCGTGCATAGTAAGGACTGACTGCTTCGCGTGCCTGAAAGAAAGTATCCGGATTTTGTGCAGTGCCACGGATGAAGGGATGTTCCGGATTCAACCCGCGCGCGCGATGGGCTCGCACCAGATCGTTGGAGATCATGCTACGCATGACAGATTCGTCGACGAGCTCCAGAGTATTCAGTTCATGCGAGGTGCGAAAACCATCGAAGAAGTGCAAGAAAGGTACGCGCGCTTCCAGTGTCACCGCTTCGGCGATAAGCGCCGTATCATGGGCTTCCTGGACATTGGCAGAGGAGAGCAGGGCAAAGCCGGTGGTGCGCACCGTCATAACATCCGAATGATCTCCAAAAATTGATAGCGCCGAGGTTGCCAGGGATCTGGCGGCAACATGGAATACCGTGGATGTCAGCTCGCCGGCGATTTTCATCATGTTCGGCAGCATCAACAGTAAACCTTGAGACGACGTGAATGTCGTTGTCATCGCACCCGACTGCAAGGCACCGTGTACCGCACCGGAAGCGCCTCCCTCGCTTTGCATTTCCTGCACGACAGGAATGTTTCCCCAGATGTTTGGCACACCTTCCGCGGACCACTGATCGGCCAATTCAGCCATGGTCGATGATGGCGTGATCGGGTAGATCGCACAGATTTCATTGACGCGATACGCTACATATGCCACTGCGGTATTGCCATCCATGGTTGTTTTGATTGCCATCATGCGCTCCTGGTCGGGTCTTGCTGATCAATCATTGCAGCAGGCTCAGGAATCATCTCCATCGCATGACAAGGACATTGATCCACGCACACGGCACAGCCGGTACAGAGGGCGTAGTTGATTTCATAGCGCTTGCCCGGGCCGAGTTTGAGAATGGCTTCTTCAGGACAGGCAGCAAAGCAGTTGTCACACTCAAAACAGTTGCCGCAGGAAAGGCAGCGTTGTGCTTCACGCTGGGCGGCGGTGGCATCCAGCCCATCAACGACTTCGCCAAAACCGGTTAATCGACTATCGATTGGCATTTCATGTTGTGTAGCCGCTGCGGCATCCGTATAGATGGGCAAGTTAAGACCCGAGAACTCAATTACCTGGTGCTTGATTGCAGGATGATACTGCTGACCATTTAGCCAGGCATCAATGTAGCGAGCAGCCTTTTTTCCGTGACCGGTTGCTACTGTTACCGAGCGTTCGCTCGGGATCATGTCGCCTCCGGCAAAGATGCCGGGTCTGCCGGTCATCATATTGGGTGCGACTTCTACGCTGCCATCGGCTTGGATGATGATTTCCGGGATCTTGCGAAGGAAACTACTGTCAGTTTCCTGGCCTAGCGCCAGCACGACTGTGTCGGCTTCAATGGTCTCGAACTGTCCGGTGGGCTGAATCTGACCCGCATCGTCAATGCGCATGACTTCAACTTTGATGTTGCTACCGTCGATCGACTTGATGGCGCTCAGCCACTTTATCTTGACGCCTTCAGCCATCGCCTCGTCCGCTTCAAACGCATGGGCCGCCATATGTGCCTTGTCGCGGCGATAGACGATCATTGTCTCTGTCGCACCAAGGCGCCGTGCAGTACGTGCCGCATCCATGGCGGTATTGCCGCCGCCGTACACGACCACACGTCTTCCCACGCTGATCGCGGCATTGGTGTCGGCGGCTTTGAGAAGTGAAATGGCATCAACGACTTTAACAGCATCACATGCAGGGATATCGACATGTTTGGATAAGCTTGCGCCGATAGCGATGAGGACGGCATCAAACTTGCCTTGACGCTGCTCAGCAAGCAAATCTTCAACCCGATGGTCGGATATAAATTTGACGCCCATTTTTTCGATGCGCCGAATCTCCAGCATCAGATCGACACGCGGCAGGCGGTAGGCCGGAATGCCAAAATGCAGCATTCCTCCTGGCAGCACTCCCGCATCGTGAATTTCCACTTGATGACCGAGACGGGTGAGGTGATAGGCTGCGGACAAGCCACAAGGGCCGGCGCCAATGATCAGTACACGCTTGCCGCTAGCGGTGGCATCCGTCGGCATGGGCCAGTTTTTTTCAACTGCCAGATCGCCAAGAAAACGCTCAACGGCATGGATGCTGACGGCGCTGTCCAGATCCTTGCGATTGCAACTGGTTTCACAGGGGTGATAGCAGACGCGCCCATGTACCGAGGGCAATGGATTGTCGCGTATCAAGGCTTCCCAGGCGGGTTGAAACTTTCCTGCTTGTGCCAATGCCAGCCACGCCTGGATATTTTCACCGGCGGGACAGGCAGAATTACACGATGGTAAAAGATCGACGTAGGTAGGGCGTTGCTTGCGTGTCGGGCCGCTGCCATGCTTGAAGGTCAGATTGACCAAAGGAGTCATGTCTGAATGTATCTTGTTCATGTCGCGCCTCCAGCTGGAACAGGAAGTAATTTTTCTGCCTTGCCCTGCTGTTGTTGTGCGGGTCGGCTTCCCGTCTCTCTTAAAAAGAACGACAGAACGATGGCGATGAGGATGCCGATCACGCCTATTGCGCCTGCCTTTTGAAAAACTAGCGAGCTCAGAACGCCGTTATCTGACAACCGTTGAAGCGTCCATCCATAAGCCGGTGCCATCATGGCGCTGAACGTGAACACGAGGAAATTGATGGCTCCCGTAGCGCTCCCTTTAATTTCGTCTGGATTGACTTCTTTGATGACGGTGTAGGGAATCATTGCTACTCCGGAAGCGATTCCCAGCAACAGGCCCGCGACATAGGGCGGCAAGATGCTCTGTGGCAGATAGAGAATTGCCAACGTCATGGCAAGCATGAACACTGCCCCGGTGATAAGCACCGGTTTGCGCCGCCCCAGATAGTCGGAAACATATCCCAGCAGAGGGCAGCCAATAACCCAGCCAAGCGGAACCATGGCGGCGCGGTTGACCGCTTCGCTATAAGCGACGTGTCCGCCGTCATGCAAGAAAGCGACACCCCAGATCATGTCACCAACGGTAGTGGGCAAGAAGAGCAGGCCGGCGATGATGCCACAGAGATATGACTGCGGATTAGTCAGTACGGTTTTATAAGGTTTGAAGATGGACCAGATAGAAGCTTGTTCCCTCGTGCGCAGATCATGTCCTGCCGGCGTAACGATTAACATCAGCACTGCCACGATGACAGTCGCGACCGCACCGTAAAGCCAAAACTCCTGCCATGTCAGATGCCCATGGATGAGCGGAGCCACACCAAATTGGCCCGCGGCGCCACCCAGCATCCCAAAACACTGCGTAAATCCAATCGCGGTGGCGAGGTAGCGTCCCTGAAATCCGTGTGTCGCCAGATAAACGGCACCGGTAAAAGCGAAAGCCGAACCTGCACCCTGAAACAGCCTGCCAAGCTCAGCTGAGGCTGCCGCTCCGATACCGAACAGACAGGCGCCCAATGCCAGCATGAGCATACCGATAGGGACGACATACTTTGCGCCGTAGCGATCAAGGCAAGCGCCGGCAATGATGGCAAAGGTCGAATAGGTATAGTAATAGAGTCCAATCAGAGAACTTAGCCCCAGTGCCGACAGGCTAAATGCAGAGGTCAATTCCGGCAACATCACCCCAGGTGCCGAGCGAAATGCGTATTGTCCAAAATAAAAAATAAGACAAAACATCCAGGCAATGACGAATGGAAGATGCATTCCGGAATGAGCAACAGCAGTCTTGTTTTGCATGTCTTTCCAAGCTCCGATTAGTGTGCTGACGGCACGGGTGGAATGAACATAGATCTAATGGAGTGCCTGGTCTGTTCGACAACGAACGCAATGGTGATGGCACATTTTCTTGCGTCTGCCAACGAACAGACGGGGCAACGATGTCTCTCTAAATTACTGGAATTCATTTCATAAATAGACATTTACGCCTATTGATGAAATGAGTTCCAAAAAGAACAGCACTTCAAGGGTTTATAGAGATGTGCATCATTCCGATGCATCGGAAGAAGATTGGATTGATGAATGGATACCAGGACAATGGATGTAGATTTTCTTGAGAATCATCCATTCAGTGAAATTATGGTGGGCGATACAGCAACCATGCAGCGTCGTGTCAGTAATCGCGACATACAATTATTTGCGGCGGTATCCGGAGATGAAGATCCTATTCATATAGATGCCCTTTATGCAAAAAGCACCCAATTTCACGCCATCATTGCCCATGGCATGCTGGGCGCATCGCTCATTTCAACGCTAATCGGTACGCAATTTCCTGGGCCTGGAACGATCTATCTCGGGCAGACTCTTCATTTTCTGAAACCGATCAAGATTGGTGACCAATTGACCGTCACCGTCACGGTAATCGCGGTGGATAAAACGACACGGCATGTCACCCTCGATACGCGGTGTACCAATCAGCTCGGTGAGCTTGTTATTCAAGGGACGGGGACTGTACTTGCGGCTCAGGAAAAACTGCGCATACATCGTACCGAGCTCATGCAGCCACTTCTTGCAGATAAGAATCTTCGCTATGAACGACTTTTGGCTGCGACAAAAGACTGCGCCCGTATTCGTATGGCGGTGGTTCATCCCTGCAGCCGCCAAGCGCTTGAGGGGGCCTTGGATGCGTCGCGTATGGGGCTGATTGAGGCGTTTCTAGTAGGGCCTGAAGCGAAAATTCGTAGTCTCGCTCAGCAATTCGACCTTGATTTGAGCACTTGCGTTCTGGTTGATGCAGCGCATAGTCATGCTGCTGCGATCCGGGCCGTGCAAATGGCAAAAGCAGGTGACGTCGATGCGCTCATGAAGGGTAGTCTCCATAGTGACGAACTGCTGGCTGAAATTGTAAATAGCCAGACCGGCCTTCGTACTGACCGTCGTATTAGCCACGTGTTTGTCCTCGATATTCCGCGCTATGCCAAGCCGTTATTCATCACCGATGGCGCAATTAATATTGCTCCGGATTTCGATAGCAAGGTCGATATTGTGAAGAATGTTATCGACCTTGCACATGCCCTTGGAATCGCAATTCCGAAGGTGGCGATCCTGTCTGCCGTTGAAACCGTGACAATCAAACTACGTTCCGCAATGGATGCCGCCGCACTGTCAAAGATGGCTGATCGAGGCCAGATAGCGGGCGCGCTGGTCGATGGGCCGCTCGCCTTTGATAATGCGGTATCCAGAGTTGCGGCAACGATCAAGGGGATACAATCGGCCGTGGCTGGCGATGCTGATGTTCTTGTGGTTCCTGATCTAGAATCCGGAAATATGCTGGTTAAGCAACTGGAATATCTGGCGGATGCTCAGATCGCCGGCGTCGTCATGGGCGCCAGCGTCCCTATTGTGCTTACCAGTCGAGCAGATTCTGCGCATTCACGTATCGCATCATGCGCCATCGCAATGCTATGGCTAAAATATCAGCACCAGGCAGTCGGATGAGGTCCGATATTCTGGTTATCAATTCGGGTTCATCGAGCCTCAAATTTTCGCTATTCTCTATCGCGCCCGACGGCACTTTGTCGGCGGGATTGCATGGGAAAATTGATACCGACGGGGAAACACCGCGTTTATCGGCCTACGATGACAAGGGCAATCTGGTTGATGATCACTTCGTTCTCTTCTCTGAGAAGATGTCTAATGGAATAGACGCAGCGCTGAATTATTTTTTCCCATGGCTCGCACTACATCATTCAGAGCATTCTATTGGGGTAGTTGCTCATCGTGTGCTGCACGGAGGTGCACTATTTAGCGAGCCTGTGCGCATCACCAAGGAGGTTCTGGCGCAATTGGATTCGCTGATTCCATTGGCACCTTTGCACCAACCCCATAGTCTTGCCGGGATTCGCATTGTGGCAAGGATGTATCCTGAGATGCTGCAGATTGCCTGTTTCGATACCGCCTTTCATGTGCCGCAGCCATGGGTGATGCAGGCCTTCGCCTTGCCGCAGGCGATCTCCCAAAAAGAGGTCAAACGCTACGGCTTTCATGGTTTGTCCTACGAATATATTGTCAGCGTACTGCCGACTCATCTGGGTTCTTATGCTGACGGTAAGGTCGTGGTCGCCCATCTTGGCAGCGGCGCCAGCATGTGCGCGATCAAGGACCGTAAAAGTGTCTATACGACAATGGGATTCAGTGCCCTGGATGGACTGATGATGGATACGCGTTGTGGCAGTATTGATCCCGGTGTTCTACTCTATCTGATGCACGAGCTTGGCATGAGTTCGAACGAGATCCAGGCGATGTTGTACGAGCAATCCGGATTGCTTGGCGTTTCAAATATTTCCGGCGATATGCGTGTTTTGCAAGACAGTATTGAGCCATCTTCCGCCGCTGCCATTGATCTTTATGTTCATACCATCACACGTGAACTGGGTGCTCTGGCAGCTCTCCTCGGTGGCCTGGAAGCCTTGGTTTTTACAGGAGGAATCGGCCAACATAGTATGCTGATCCGCGATCGCATATGCCAGGCCGCGAAATGGCTCGGTGTTGAAATTGATGTACGGTCAAATAGAGAAAATGCCAGTTGCATTAGTGCAGTTAATAGTCTTGTTTCCGTGTGGGTTATTCCCACCGACGAAGAATTGATGATTGCCCGACACGCAAGAGTCTTTTTGGAGTCGCTGAAAGTCTCTTGATACTTCAGTCGGGGGATCTGCACGTGCTGAAAAGAGTCGGGTGGTGTAGTAGGCGACAGATATCTAGCTAAGGTCCAATGTGGCATAGTCGATATAGCCCACTTCATCTTGACCTGACCTGAAAAAACTGGTCCGACTTGAAATTTCATATGCTATTGAAAAGGAGAGTCAGACCATGCCCAAGAAGCGATTCACATCCGAAGACATCATCCACAAACTGCGCGAAGCAGAAGTCATGTCTGTGCAAGGCAAGACGGTGGCCGAAATCAGCCGCCAACTCGGCGTGACGGAGCAAACCTACTTCCGTTGGCGCAAGGAATATGGAGGCCTAAAGATTGACCAAGCCAAGCGACTGAAGGAACTGGAGCAAGAGAACGCACGCTTGCGTCTAGCGCTTTCGGATGCTGTCATCGATAACCAGATACTGCGCGAGGTCAGCCGGGGAAACTTCTGAGCCCGGCACGTCGCCGCCAGGCCTTAGCCCATGTCAGAAAGAGCTTGGGTCACGCTGAACGGCGTATCTGCCCGGCGCTTCATATCTCCCGTTCTTCGGTTCGTTATGCTGTCCAGCCACGCGCCGATGATGGCTCTAGTCAGCGGCGCCTCATCGGCGCGTGGCTGGGGATAACGCTACTCCGGAAGAAGCCATTTTCATAGTTGGGCAGCGTCCGGCTGCGGCTTCTTTGTGAACGCCTCAGCATCAGGCCAGAGTCAGTCATGCGAAGAAGGCTGTACTAGCCGCCCCATACAAAACGACCTATTGGATACCAGCGCGAGCTTGAAAGGCGCTGGGCACCTTTCTTTGAGCACATCTCCCGCGTGTCAAACCATATGAGATGACTAAGTCAAGAACGTTTCAATTGATTTGCTCCAGCGGAGCGGACAAAGTTGGCTTTCCAGAGGGCGCATGATGCTCGAATGATAGGTAGCCAGAAGAGGTCAGCAGACTCTTTGCGCGCTCCCCCGAACCTGTATCGCCGTGAACAACAAGAATGAAGTGTTCCGCCTGAAGTGCAGTCTGATAG